>ERZ1023187.25-NODE-25-length-98442-cov-55.587456_pt1 | contig 98442 bp, 115 predicted proteins | sample MGYA00380438_ERZ1023187 | MGnify/ENA primary metagenome ERZ1023187 (study PRJEB33173, sample SAMEA4830291) | metagenome | study: EMG produced TPA metagenomics assembly of the PRJEB25223 data set... | reverse complement strand
TTATTCAGCTGATGCAGCTTTAGCGATTTTACGTCCTTTGTAGTATCCTTTAAGGGATACACGGTGAGAACGTGAGTAATCTCCAGTAGTTTCGTCGAATTGTACAGATGGAGCTGTCAATTTGTAGTGTGTACGACGTTTGTTCTTTTTAGCTTTTGACGTGTGACGTGCAGGAACTGCCATTTTTTCTATCCTCCGATTTAAACTTTTGAGGGTCTTGTAGTAACTAAGTCAAGGGTTAAAAGGAACTTTTCCCTATATGCTTACGTTTTTGACCCAACTTATTTGTTTTGTTGTGTTATGGCTTTCGCCAACTTTAATATAGTACCACAACTTTTTTGTAAAGTAAAGTTACTTGACAAAAATTTTAGAAAAAGCTCTGCTATTCTACAAAAAGAAGCGGAAAAATGTTAGAATAGAAGCAATTATTGAGTAATAGAAAGGAAGAGGGTTGTAAGCTTATGACGATTGTTGGTATAAGCTAAAAACTTGAAAGACAAGCTATTTGGCTAAGGTAATTGTTAGCTAAAGGCGTTTATGTCTTGAAGTAGCACTCTCTTAGTATGTTAACCATGGCATTTCAAAAACCAAAAGGAACTCAGGATATTCTGCCTGGAGATGCTGCGAAATGGCAGTATGTGGAATCTGTTGCGCGTGATACGTTTAGCCAATATAATTATGGAGAAATTCGTACCCCTATGTTTGAACACTACGAGGTAATCTCGCGGTCTGTGGGTGATACGACTGATATTGTGACGAAGGAAATGTATGATTTCTATGATAAAGGAGATCGTCACATTACCTTGCGACCAGAGGGTACAGCTCCAGTGGTACGTTCTTATGTTGAAAATAAATTGTTTGCGCCAGAGGTCCAAAAACCTGTCAAACTTTATTATATCGGTTCCATGTTCCGCTACGAACGCCCTCAAGCTGGTCGTTTACGTGAATTTCACCAAATTGGAGTAGAATGTTTCGGTGCTGCTAATCCAGCAACAGATGTTGAAACCATTGCGATGGCCTATCACCTCTTTGAAAAATTGGGCATTAAGGATGTCACCCTTCACTTAAATAGTTTAGGAAGTCCCGAAAGTCGTGCGGCCTATCGTCAAGCCTTGATTGACTACCTGACTCCAATGCGTGATCAGTTATCTAAAGATAGTCAACGTCGCTTGGATGAAAACCCACTGCGCGTGCTTGATTCTAAAGAAAAAGAAGATAAACTAGCCGTTGAAAAGGCGCCTTCTATTTTGGATTACTTAGATGAGGAAAGTCAGGCGCACTTTGAGGCAGTCAAAGCTATGCTTGAAGCACTTGACATTCCTTATGTGATTGACACCAATATGGTGCGTGGCCTTGATTACTATAACCACACTATTTTTGAATTCATCACGTCTGTGGAAGGCTCTGACTTAACTATCTGTGCGGGTGGACGTTATGATAGTTTGGTAGGTTATTTTGGTGGGCCTGAGACTCCAGGATTTGGATTTGGTCTTGGTTTAGAACGTCTCTTGATGATTATTGAAAAGCAGGGCATTACCTTGCCAATTGAGACAGAGATGGATGTTTACCTTGCTGTGTTAGGTGATGGTGCTAATAGCAAAGCTTTAGAATTGGTTCAAGCCATTCGCCGTCAAGGGTTTACAGCTGAACGAGATTACCTTGGCCGTAAGATTAAGGCTCAGTTTAAATCAGCCGATACCTTTAAAGCAAAATTGGTAATGACTTTAGGAGAAAGTGAAGTTGAAGCAGGCAAAGCTGTGATTAAGAATAATCGTAGCCGCCAAGAATTGGAAGTCAGTTTTGAAGATATTATGACTAACTTTGCGAACGTCTCAGAGCAATTATTGTCTTAATGATTTTATTGTCGTCATAAGCTTGTGTTGATATGATTGTTTAGAAGATAATCACTAAAACAGGTGTAACTTCTCTTTTTAGAAGGGATTTGCACCTGTTTGTTTTCTGTAAGGGGATTGATTAGCTTTCTTAGTATTCTGTGAGGACACTTGATATGTCAAAATGCTGACGACTCAGTATTCTTGTTCTATCTTTAGAAAAACTCTTTTTAAATGGGTGGGGTTTTTAAGGGCTTTTTGCTATAATAGTAGGGAATGAATTAATTGATTTATATTGTGAAAGGAATTGGAAACGAGCAGGTTTCACAGGATTCTGTTTGTTTTAGGGAATTTATTTATGAAACGTAGCATGTATGCAGGGCGTGTTCGCGAAGAACACATTGGAACGACAATCACATTGAAAGGATGGGTAGGACGCCGACGTGACTTGGGTGGTCTCATCTTTATTGATTTGCGTGACCGTGAGGGTGTGATGCAATTAGTCATTAATCCTGAGGATGTGTCTAGTGATGTGATGGCAACTGCTGAACGTCTACGTAGTGAATATGTGATTGAAGTGGAAGGTCTTGTTGAAGCTCGACAACAAGCCAATGATAAGCTGGCGACAGGGATGGTTGAGTTAAAAGTATCTGCTTTGACCATTTTAAACACAGCTAAAACGACGCCTTTTGAAATTAAAGATGACGTTGAAGTAAGTGACGACACACGTTTACGTTACCGTTACTTAGATTTACGTCGTCCAGAAATGTTAGAAAACTTCAAGCTACGTGCAAAAGTGACTCATTCTATCCGTAATTACCTTGATGACCTTGAGTTTATTGATGTCGAGACACCTATGTTGACAAAATCAACTCCAGAAGGTGCGCGTGACTATCTGGTACCAAGTCGTGTTAGCCAAGGGCATTTCTATGCTTTGCCACAAAGTCCGCAAATTACCAAACAGTTATTGATGAATGCTGGTTTTGATCGCTATTACCAAATTGTGAAATGTTTCCGCGATGAAGATCTACGTGGTGACCGTCAACCTGAGTTTACACAAGTTGACTTGGAAACGTCATTCCTTTCTGAACAAGAGATTCAAGACATCGTTGAAGGCATGATTACTAAAGTGATGAAAGAGACAAAAGGAATAGATGTAACTTTACCATTCCCACGCATGAGTTACGATGTAGCAATGAATAGCTACGGCTCTGATAAACCAGACACACGTTTTGAAATGCTTTTACAAGACTTGACAGAGACTGTCAAGGGAATTGACTTCAGGGTTTTCTCAGAAGCACCAGCTGTCAAAGCGATTGTGGTTAAGGAAAATGCAGATCGATACTCTCGTAAAGATATTGACAAATTAACTGAGTTTGCCAAACAATTTGGCGCTAAAGGCCTTGCCTGGGTTAAGGTGACAGATGGTCAATTAGCAGGCCCAGTAGCCAAGTTCTTGACAGCAATTGAGACAGAGTTGTCAAGTCAATTAAAACTTGCTGAGAATGATTTGGTTTTATTTGTAGCGGATACTCTTGAGGTTGCTAATAATACATTAGGTGCCCTTCGTAATCGTATTGCCAAGGACCTTGACATGATTGATCAGTCGCAGTTCAATTTCCTTTGGGTGGTTGATTGGCCAATGTTTGAGTGGTCAGAAGAAGAAGGACGTTATATGTCAGCTCATCACCCATTCACTCTTCCAACGCCAGAATCTGCTCATGAGTTAGAGGGTGATTTGGCTAAGGTACGGGCCATTGCTTATGACATCGTATTAAATGGTTACGAGCTTGGTGGCGGTAGCTTGCGTATCAATCAAAAAGAGATGCAAGAGCGCATGTTCAAGGCTCTTGGGTTCACTGCAGAAGAAGCTAATGACCAATTTGGTTTCTTACTAGAAGCGATGGACTACGGCTTCCCACCACATGGTGGTTTGGCGATTGGTCTTGACCGTTTTGTCATGTTGCTTGCTGGAAAAGACAATATTCGAGAAGTTATTGCCTTCCCTAAAAATAACAAAGCCTCTGATCCAATGACGCAAGCACCTAGTCTTGTTTCTGAAAAACAATTAGAAGAACTCAGTCTTCAAATAGAAAGTCATGATTAAGAAAACAACTTACAAGAAAAAAGTTAAATATGTCATTAGTAGGGGAGCCAAGAAAGTTGGGCTACTCCACGCTCTAAGAAGTATTTCAAGAGAAAAATATGCAGAGAAGATTTCGGCTTCTCTGCTTTATGGCATTCTCTCCAGTATTGCTGTGAATTTTTTCTTCCAGCCAGGGCATGTTTATTCAAGTGGGGCAACTGGTCTAGCACAGGTTTTTTCAGCTCTTAGTCATCGTCTTTTAGGTTACGATTTTCCTATTGCGCTTGCGTTTTACTTGATCAATATTCCTTTGCTTATCTTAGCTTGGTATAAAATTGGGCACCAATTTACCATTTTTACCTTTATCACGGTTAGCATGAGCTCTTTCTTTATTCAAATCATGCCTCAAGTGACATTGACGACTGATCCTCTTATCAATGCTATTTTTGGTGGTTTGGTCATGGGTATGGGGATTGGTACAGGTTTTAAATCACGGATTTCAAGTGGTGGAACTGATATTATTAGTTTGACCCTTAGAAAGCGAACTGGAAAAGATGTGGGAAGTTTGTCATTGATGGTGAATGGTGCCATTTTGACCTTTGCGGGCATCTTGTTTGGTTGGCAGTACGCTCTCTATTCTATGGTCTCTATCTTTGTATCGAGCCGTGTTACGGATGCCATTTTCACCAAGCAAAAGAAAATGCAGGCAACCATTATTACAAGTCATCCAGAGCGTGTGATTCAAATGATTCACAAACGATTGCATCGTGGCGTGACGAGTATTAATGATGCAGAGGGTACCTATAAGCATGAACAAAAAGCCGTCTTAATTACCATTTTGACACGAGAAGAATACACAGAATTTAAATGGTTGATGTTAAAAGCAGACCCTCAAGCCTTTGTTTCAGTTGCTGAAAACGTGAGGATTATCGGTCGATTTGTTGAAGAAGATTAATAAAAAACACAGGAGGTGCTATGACAGTTGATCAACGGTTACAGCTAAAGAATTTTTGCTTTATTATTTTAGGAGCAGCTATCTATGCATTTGCCTTTGTTTATTTTTACATGGCTAATCGGATTGCGGCTAATGGACTAGCTGGTCTAACGTTAGTTGGGAAGGCCCTGTTTGATATCGACCCCTCCTTGACAGGATATCTGATAAATTTGCCTCTAGTGCTACTAGGCGCCAAACTTTTTGGAAAAAGAGCTATGGTTTACACAGTGACAGGCATTTTTTCGCTTTACTTTTTTGTTTGGGTCTTTCAGCAACTTCCTTTGGTAGTTGATTTGGATCATGATAATTTAGTGGTTTCGTTGATGGCTGGGATTATAGGAGGTCTTGGTGGAGGACTTGTCTTTCGAAATGGGGGAACCATCGGTGGAGCAGATATTATTGCCAAATTATTTGAAGACAAATTAGGTTTACAACTGAATCAAGCCCTTTTGGGGATTGATATTTTTGTCATGATTGTTTCTTTAACCTATATTTCATTACCTCAAATGATGTATGCTTTAATTGCTAGCTTTATGTATGGTCAGATTGTTCGTCTGGTACAACAAGGCGGTTATACGGCACGTGGCACCCTTATTATTTCAGATCAATCGGAGACAATTGCCCGGTTCATTATGGAGGAGTTAGGGAGGGGGGTCACTTACTTACATGGTGAAGGGGCCTACTCTGGTCGTGATAAAAAAGTCATTTATGTGGCTTTGGGGCGAACAGATATTAGGGAGTTAAAAGCCTTTCTAGCTCAGATCGATCCGGATGCATTTGTCTCTTATTTTGATGTGGATGAAGTGAATAGCCCAGAGTTTGTCGCCACTAAGAGCAAATACCATAAAAAGAAAAGTCGAAGCAATGTTTCCAAACGGTAACCCATTTTAACGAATAGTGAGGATAATGAATGACACGTCACGATAAACTGACTAAACTAATAGAACTGTTGTTAATAGCCCTAGGAGTGGCCATCTACACTTTTGGCTTTGTTAACTTTAATATGGCCAATGCCTTAGCTGAAGGTGGTGTGGCAGGGATAACCCTAATTCTACATGCACATTTTGGGATTAACCCCGCTTACTCTTCTCTTTTGTTTAACCTCCCGCTTTTTATTTTAGGGGCAAAAATTTTTGGGAAGCGTTCCTTAGCATTGACTATTTACGGAACAGTTCTGATGTCTGTGTTTATCTGGATGTGGCAAAAGGTTCCCATGGAATTGGGTCTAGAAAATGATATGATGTTAGTAGCTGTCGTAGCAGGACTCTTTTCGGGGATTGGCAGCGGCCTGGTTTTCCGCTATGGTGCAACGACGGGAGGAACAGATATTATCGGACGGATTGCTGAAGAAAAATTTGGAGCTAAATTAGGTCAGACTTTACTGCTAGTTGATGCCCTTGTTTTGACGGCTTCCTTAACCTATGTGGACTTAAAACATATGCTTTACACCCTAGTGGCTAGTTTTGTCTTTAGCCAAATGATTAGTGTTGTCCAAAATGGTGGGTATACTATCCGTGGTATGATTATCATTACCAAGCATTCTGAAGCTGCCGCTCAGGCTATTTTAAATGAAATTAACCGTGGGGTGACTTACTTGAAGGGTCAGGGGGCTTATTCAGGGAATGATTACAATATCATGTATGTGACCCTTAATCCAACAGAAGTCAGAGAAGTGAAACGGATACTATCAGAATTAGACCCAGATGCCTTTATCTCCATTCTTGATGTGGATGAAGTGATTAGTTCAGATTTTAAAATTCGTCGTAAAAATTTTGATAAGCCTATTGAAAAGGCTTTACAGAAGAAACCTAAGCTGCTAAAATAAAAGCAACAAATGAAATAAGAGGTTGAAAAAAGCCATGATTAACAACTAACTCATCGTCATACACTAATCTTTGAATGATTGTGAATCAAGGAAGTAGTGTGTACTTTGAGGTTTGAAAATCAGGGCTTTTTGTGTGCACTTTTTCAAACCTTTCTTGTCAGAGAAAGGATAACACGATGGAAATACTCACATTGTCTCATTACCAATTAGAAGTAGGAGGAAATCTTCTCTTATCGATTAACCAATTACACCTTCATCAAGGGGATAAGGTTTTTCTGATAGGTGACAATGGTTCTGGGAAAACGAGCTTTTTGCAAACCCTTATAGGAGAAAGGCGATCTTATCAGGGTCAACTTAGTTTACATAGTGACGTTGCTTACTTGCCTCAACTACAAGCAGCTCAAAACCAATCTGGTGGAGAGAAGGTGATGGCTTCATTAAAGGTACTTTTTCAAAAGAATGCTTCTTTGCTCATTCTGGATGAACCTAGTTCACACTTAGATAAGGCTAATCAGAAGTGGTTGATTCATCAACTCAAACGGTATCGTGGTACTCTTTTAGTGGTAAGCCATGACCGCTATTTGATGAACCAGATAGCTCAACAAATATGGGCCATTGAAAAACAGGATATAAAGGTTTATCAAGGAAATTATGACGCCTATAGACAAGTCAAAGAACTAGAAATGCAAAAACAAGCTATTGAAAAGGCTAACTATCAGCGTCAGGTGACTAAGCTAACAAAGCAAATTCAAGCGAAAAAAGAACGTGCCAACCAAATGGTAAAGCCTAAAAAAAACATCTCACGTTCAGATTGGAAAGTGAATGCTTTTGCAGGTAGTTATGATTCTCAGGCCAAGCGGATAGCCAAATCAGCAAAGGCGATGGAAAATCGTTTAGCCAAACTTACACCTAATAGACAGGAAAGCAAAGAGATTTGGGCTAAATTGAAATTCAATCCTCAGGAGAAGAAAATCCCTCACACCCTTATCCATCTAAGGGAGGGGAACTTATCTCGGAATAAGCAGATTTTGTTTACATATCCAGACATAGCTATTAGAGCTGACAGTAAATTAGCTATTATTGGTAGAAATAAGGCTGGGAAGTCAACGTTTTTAGAGTCTCTGGCCAATCAGGACTTACCTGGATTTTATAGTGACCACCTTAAACTAACTTTTTTTAAGCAAGATCAGGTGCAATTAGATAGTCAATTAACTGCTTTTGAGTTTGTACAAGAACAGTCTAATCAAGACAGCAGACTTATTCTCAATTATCTAGCTATGATGGGGATTTCTTATCAAAAAGCACACCAAAAGATAGCTAGTCTATCTGGAGGTGAAAGGGTTCGGTTGGCTTTAGTAGGTGCTATGCTTGGTGATCACCAATTGCTGATTCTGGATGAACCAACGAACTATTTGGACCTTGTTGCCATGGAAGCGCTGGAAAGGTGTTTAAAACAGTACCCTTATCCTTTTGTTCTAGTGTCACATGATCAGCAGTTTGTATCATCTGTGGTCAATCGCTGTTATGTTATTAGGGACGGGCAGTTAGAGGAGATTGATAAAGACCACTTTTGAATATTTTTTGACAAAACCAAAAGCCCTCTCCATGTTATTGTGGAGAGGGCTAATAATATGCTGTTTAGGTTACATTTCATTTGGTGCTTCTACACCGAGTAAACGAAGTGCTTCTTTAAGCACAGTGGCAGTAGCATAGCAGAGGGCTAAGCGACTATCACGTTCTGAGTTGTCATCGAGGATGCGAGTGTGAGCATAATATTTGTTAAAGCTTTGGGCTAAGTTAATAGCAAATTTAGCCATAATAGAAGGCTCAAAGTTATCTGATGTTCGCTTGATAATGCGTGGGAAATCTTGGATAAGTTTGATAATTTCCCAGCTTTCAGCATCAGCTAAACTGTAAGTGGTGGTTGCAGATGGCGTAAAGTCAGCTTTACGTAGAATAGATTGGATACGAGCATGAGCATATTGAACGTAAGGTCCAGTTTCTCCTTCAAAGGAAACCATGGCTTCAAGGTCAAAGTCATACCCATTCATACGATCTGTTTTGAGATCGTAAAACTTGATGGCACCAACACCAACGGCATGGGCAACGGCTTCTTTGTCAGCAAGGTTTGGATTTTTCGCTTCAATTTGAGAAGCTGCACGGTTAATGGCTTCAGCAACCGTAGGTTCAAGAAGAATAACATTACCTTTACGTGTTGATAATTTAGCGCCGCCTTTTGTGACAAGTCCAAAAGCAACGTGTGTCATATCATCTGACCAATCGTAACCCATTTCTTTTAGCACTGCTTTTAATTGTTTGAAGTGAGCAGCTTGCTCATTACCAACAACATAAACGGATTTAGCAAAGTCATAAGTGCGTTTACGGTAAAGTGCGGCAGCTAGGTCACGGGTAATGTAAAGAGTAGCACCATCTGATTTTTTGATCAAGGCAGGGTGTTCAATGCCATATTTTTCAAGATTAACAACTTGGGCACCTTTAGATTCTACAAGAAGGTTTTTCGCTTCTAATAGCTCAAGAACCTCATCCATTTTATCATTATAGAAGGCTTCACCGTTGTAACTATCGAAGGTTACATTGAGTTGGTTATAAAGACGGTTAAACTCAAGCAAACTCTCGTCACGGAACCATTGCCATAATTCAGTAGCTTCTTTGTCGCCATCTTCCAATTTACGGAACCATTCACGAGCTTCTTCATCAACGGTGGGATCAGTTTCAGCTTCAGCATTGATACGGACGTAAAGTTTTAAGAGTTCATCGATTGGATGTGCTTGGACAGCAGCTTCATCTCCCCATTTTTTGTAGGCAACAATTAGCATACCAAATTGTTTACCCCAGTCACCAAGGTGATTGATTTTTACAGGTTGATAACCCGTTTTAGCAAAGATATTAGCAAGGCTATCACCAATAACAGTTGAGCGGAGGTGACCGATTGAAAATGGTTTAGCAATGTTTGGGCTTGACATGTCAATAGCAACATTTCGCCCTTGACCCTCGTCTTGCTGAGCATAGTCTGAACCTGCTGTAATCACTTGTTCAAGGACCTGTGAGGAAATCTTAGCTTTATCAAGGAAAAAGTTGATGTAAGGGCCGACAGCTACGACTTTTTCAAATTGGCTCCCATCGATTTGTTCAGCTAATTCGCCTGCAATCATTTGAGGGGCTTTGCGAAGGACTTTTGCTAAACTAAAGGCTGGAAAGGCAAGGTCTCCCATGTCAGAATTTTTTGGGGTTTCAAGCAAGTTAAAAATAGCATCTTGTTCTAACTCTGGAACAACTTTGGCTATTTCACTTGCGATTAGAGTTTTAGTATCCATACAGCGTCTCCTAAAAATTGTTTGTCACCCTATTCTAACATATTTCTTTAAAATAAACGAGGAGAGGATTGATAATTTATACTGTCAAATTCAAAGGTCTTTCTTGCTTTACAAAATTTCTTTAGGAAAAGTTGTCAAAAGATCAACGCCGTTAACTGTCAATCGTTTTTAGTGACGTTTCCTTTTCGTATTCTTAAAATAATGGAGTAAATAACAGGGGAAAGATGAAAAAATACAGTTTTTTTGTTATAATTTGAGAGGATAATTATACAATTGGGGTGATCTATCATGAATAAAATAGAGCGACAACATCAAATTAAACAAATCATTCAAGCGGAGCATATTGGCACACAAGAAGATATTAAGAAAGCTCTTCAAAAAGAAGGTATTGTCGTCACTCAAGCCACCTTATCGCGTGATTTGAGGGAAATTGGTCTCTTGAAATTAAGGGATGAGCAAGGCAAACTCTATTATAGTTTGTCTGAACCTGTTGCGACCCCCTTTAGCCCTGAGGTGCGTTTTTATGTGTTATCAGTTGATCGCGCTGGATTTATGCTTGTTCTTCACACTAACTTAGGAGAGGCTGATGTATTGGCTAATCTGATTGACAATGACGACATTGAAGATATCTTAGGAACTATTGCAGGAGCAGATACTTTATTGGTGATTTGTCGTGATGAAGAGATTGCCAAGCGTTTTGAAAAAGATTTGGCAGCTGGCCTATGACAAGCTATCAAAATGCCTTGAAGGATTTAATCGTGGCTATCAATGCCCACCCTAGCATTATTGCCTATAAAGAAGCCAAACAGCAGTTATCTCAGCTTGATCAGTTTGAAGACCAAGCTTACCAGATGAAACGTTATCAGCAAGAGGCGGAGCTATTCCAAAAGATAGCGAAAAATCAAGCTGCCGCTGTGTCTTCAAACAAGGCCAAAGAATTAGAATATCATCTCAACCACCAACCAGTGATTGATGATTATCGTGAGAAAATGCAAGATGCAAGTGATTTGATTCAATACATCACCAAACGTATAGAAGAACAGTTAAACGAGGAGCTAACGAATGGCAAAAGCTAACATTTCTCCTGGGATGCAACAGTATCTGGACATCAAAAAAGATTATCCAGATGCTTTTTTGCTTTTCAGGATGGGTGACTTTTATGAATTATTTTATGATGATGCTGTCAAGGCAGCGCAACTTTTAGAGATTGGTTTGACCAGTCGCAACAAGAATGCGGAAAATCCAATTCCCATGGCAGGAGTGCCACATCATTCTGCCCAGCAATACATTGATGTGTTAATTGAGTTGGGTTATAAGGTTGCTGTCGCAGAACAAATGGAAGACCCAAAGCAAGCTGTTGGGGTGGTGAAGCGTGAGGTCGTTCAAGTCATAACTCCTGGAACGGTTGTGGATTCAGCTAAGCCAGATAGCGCCAATAACTTTTTGGTAGCTGTTGACTTTGATGGTTGCCGTTATGGATTGGCTTATATGGATGTGTCCACAGGTGAATTTTGCGTGACAGATTTGGCGGACTTTACGAGTGTTCGTAGCGAAATCCAAAACCTCAAGGCAAAAGAAGTCTTACTAGGTTTTGATTTATCTGAAGAAGAACAGACGATTTTGGTCAAGCAGATGAATTTGCTGCTTTCTTATGAAGAAACGGTCTATGAAGATAAATCTTTAATTGACGGTCAATTGACAACGGTAGAACTGACAGCGGCAGGAAAACTCTTGCAATACGTTCACAAAACACAAATGCGAGAACTCAGCCACTTGCAAGCCTTGGTTCACTATGAAATCAAGGATTATTTGCAGATGTCGTATGCCACTAAGTCAAGTCTAGATTTGGTAGAGAATGCTAGAACGAATAAAAAACATGGGAGTCTGTATTGGCTGTTAGATGAAACCAAGACAGCTATGGGGATGAGGCTTTTGCGCTCATGGATTGATCGACCTTTGGTTTCTAAAGAAGCTATTTTAGAGCGTCAAGAAATTATTCAAGTTTTTCTGAATGCTTTTATTGAGCGAACAGATTTAAGCAATAGCTTAAAAGGTGTTTACGATATCGAACGCTTATCTAGCCGTGTGTCTTTTGGCAAGGCAAATCCGAAAGATTTACTTCAATTGGGGCATACCTTAGCCCAAGTGCCTTATATCAAAGCTATCTTAGAGTCTTTTAATAGTCCTTTTGTTGACAAACTTGTCAATGATATTGACAGTTTGCCTGAGTTGGAATACTTGATTAGAACAGCCATTGATCCAGATGCACCAGCAACTATTAGTGAAGGAAGTATTATCCGCAATGGTTTTGATGAGCGCTTGGACCATTATCGTAAAGTAATGCGAGAGGGGACAGGCTGGATTGCGGATATTGAGGCCAAAGAGCGTCAAGCAAGTGGCATTAATAACCTAAAAATTGATTACAATAAAAAAGATGGTTATTATTTTCACGTTACGAATTCAAATCTTAGCTTAGTTCCCGACCATTTTTTCAGAAAGGCAACTTTAAAAAATTCTGAGCGTTATGGAACAGCAGAATTGGCTAAGATTGAAGGTCAGATGTTAGAGGCTAGGGAAGAGTCATCTAGTTTAGAATACGATATTTTTATGTGTATTCGAGCTCAAGTTGAAACCTATATTAATCGTTTACAGAAACTGGCTAAAACTTTGGCAACGGTGGATGTTTTGCAAAGTTTAGCAGCCGTTGCCGAAACCAATCATTATATCCGGCCGCAGTTCAATGATAATCATGTGATTAAAATTCAAGAAGGTCGTCACGCGGTTGTTGAAAAGGTTATGGGAGTGCAGGAATACATTCCCAATAGTATCTCTTTTAACCAAGAGACAAGCATTCAATTGATTACAGGTCCAAATATGAGCGGTAAGTCGACTTATATGAGACAGCTGGCCTTAACGGTTATCATGGCTCAGATGGGCTCATTTGTAGCTGCTGACCATGTTGATTTGCCTCTATTTGATGCGATTTTTACGCGTATTGGGGCTGCTGATGATTTGATTTCTGGGCAATCAACCTTTATGGTGGAGATGATGGAAGCAAACCAAGCAATCAAACGAGCCAGTGACAATTCCCTTATTCTATTTGATGAACTAGGGAGGGGTACGGCAACTTATGATGGTATGGCACTGGCTCAGGCAATTATCGAATATATCCATGATAGAGTTGGTGCTAAGACCATGTTTGCAACGCACTATCATGAGTTGACAGAATTGTCAACTAAGTTGACAAGTCTAGTCAATGTTCATGTAGCAACGCTTGAAAAAGATGGCGATGTAACCTTCCTTCATAAGATTGCTGAGGGACCGGCGGATAAATCTTACGGTATTCATGTAGCAAAAATAGCAGGACTTCCTGAGGCCCTGCTAAGCAGAGCAGATGAGGTGCTTACGCGTTTAGAAGCGCAAGCACAATCTGCTGAGATAATATCAGTCCCTTCAAAAGTTGAGCCAAGCAGCGCTGCTAGAGAGGGACAGTTATCGCTGTTTCCTGATGAGGATAAGTCTCAGGAGATTATTCACACGTTAGAAGCTATTGATGTGATGAACATGACTCCACTTCAAGCAATGACAACCCTTTACGAATTGAAAAAGTTGTTATAGCTTTTCAGCTGAAAATGAAAAAGATGCTTTCTATATTGAAGGCATTTTTATGCTGTCAAAAATGCCCGAGACCTTCGGCCATTTATTAAGTATGTTATAATAGTCCATAAGAATGCGAGGAAATTATGACAAAAATTATTGAATTACCAGAAGTTCTCGCCAACCAAATTGCAGCTGGTGAAGTTGTAGAAAGGCCAGCGAGTGTTGTCAAGGAATTGGTTGAGAATGCTATCGATGCTAAGAGTAGCCAAGTCACCATTGATATTGAAGAGTCTGGTCTCAAAAAGATACAGATTACGGACAATGGTGAAGGGATGTCGCCTGAAGACCTTCCTTTGAGTTTGCGGCGACATGCTACCAGTAAAATAAAAAGTCAAAGTGATCTCTTTCGAATTAGAACACTTGGTTTTAGGGGAGAAGCCTTACCATCGGTTGCTTCTATCAGTAAAATCACAATAAAAACAGCTACTAAGGAAGATAATCACGGTTCTCTTTTAGTTGCTATCGGCGGAGAGATTGAAACGCTCGAGGAAACGTCGACGCCTGTAGGTACCAAGATTAAGGTTGAAAACCTTTTTTATAACACGCCTGCTCGCCTCAAATACATGAAAAGTTTACAGGCAGAGTTAGCCCATATTGTTGATGTGGTCAATCGTTTGAGTTTGGCACATCCAGAAGTTTCTTTCATCCTTATTAGTGATGGCCGTCAATTAACTCAGACATCAGGGACGGGGGACCTGCGGCAGGCTATTGCAGGGATTTATGGCTTGAATACTGCCAAAAAAATGATTGCTATTTCCAATGCCGATTTGGACTTTGAAGTGTCGGGCTATGTCAGTTTACCAGAGTTGACACGCGCCAACCGCAATTATATGACCATTTTAATCAATGGACGCTACATTAAAAATTTCTTGCTCAATCGGGCTATTTTAGATGGTTACGGCTCTAAGTTGATGGTTGGACGTTTCCCAATTGTGGTGATTGATATTCAGATTGACCCCTATTTGGCCGATGTCAATGTTCACCCTACTAAGCAAGAGGTCCGTATTTCAAAAGAGCGTGAGTTGATGGCTTTAATTAGTACGGCGATTTCTGAAAGTCTTAAGGAGCAAGATTTGATTCCAGATGCTCTGGAGAACTTAGCTAAATCAAGCACACGACACTTTTCTAAACCAGAGCAAACACAACTTCCATTACAATCTAAAGGGCTTTATTATGATCCTCAAAGAAATGACTTTTTTGTTAAAGAATCGGATGTTTCTGAAAAAATACCTGAGAGTAATTTTCATAATACAGAGATTGACAAGACTGTAAAGGATCAAAGGACGAAGCAGTTTCCTGATTTAGGAGAGAATACAGGATTTTCCTCAGTAAAACGTGCTAGTCGATCACAGGATGAGATAACTGATGCTGATCACCCTGGACTTGATTTGAAAAACAAACAGAAATTATCTCAAATGCTAACCCGTTTGGAAAATGAAGAGCAATCAGTATTTCCCGAATTGGATTATTTTGGTCAGATGCACGGAACTTATCTCTTTGCTCAGGGAAAAGATGGTTTATTTATCATTGACCAACACGCTGCCCAAGAGCGGGTTAAATACGAATATTATCGTGATAAGATAGGTGAGGTTGACAGTAGTTTACAGCAGCTGTTGGTGCCCTATTTGTTTGAGTTTTCCGGCTCGGATTTCATTAACTTACAGGAGAAAATGGCACTCTTAAATGAAGTTGGTATCTTCCTAGAAGTTTATGGGCACAATACTTTCATTTTGAGAGAGCATCCTATCTGGATGAAAGAAGAAGAGATTGCATCTGGTGTCTATGAAATGTGTGACATGTTACTTCTAACCAATGAGGTCTCTATCAAAACTTACCGAGCAGAGTTAGCTATTATGATGAGTTGTAAACGATCTATCAAGGCAAATCATAGTTTGGATGATTATTCAGCAAGAAATCTGCTACTGCAATTAGCCCAATGTCAAAATCCTTATAACTGCCCTCATGGTAGACCCGTGTTGATTAATTTCAGTAAGGCAGATATGGAAAAAATGTTCCGTCGTATCCAAGAAAATCATACTAGCCTGCGAGAGCTAGGAAAATATTAGAGAGGATGAGATGCAAGAGTTTTTAAACCTTCCTAAACAGATTCAGCTGAGGCAACTGGTACGCTTTGTGACCATTACCTTAGGCAGTAGTATCTTTCCCTTTATGGCCATGTATTATACGACTTACTTTGGTACGTTTTGGACAGGTCTCTTAATGATGATTACCAGTTTGATGGGATTTGTTGGAACTTTATACGGTGGGCATCTGTCAGATGCTCTTGGTCGCAAAAAAGTCATTATGATTGGGTCAGTAGGAACAACACTAGGCTGGTTTCTGACTATTTTAGCTAATTTGCCTAATGCAGCTATTCCTTGGTTAACATTTGCTGGTATTTTATTGGTAGAGATTGCTTCTAGTTTTTATGGGCCCGCCTATGAAGCCATGTTGATTGATTTGACTGATGAGAGTAATCGTCGATTTGTTTACACCATCAATTATTGGTTTATCAATATTGCTGTCATGTTTGGTGCAGGGCTATCTGGGCTTTTTTATGACCATCATTTTTTAGCCTTGTTAGTAGCTTTATTACTCGTCAATGTACTTTGTTTTGGCATTGCTTATTATTATTTTGATGAGACCAGACCAGAGACACACGCTTTTGACCATGGGAAAGGCTTGCTGGATAGTTTTCGAAACTATCGTCAGGTGTTTCATGATCGTGCCTTTGTCTTGTTTACCTTAGGTGCTATCTTTTCTGGTAGTATCTGGATGCAAATGGATAACTATGTGCCAGTCCATTTGAAATTGTATTTTCAGCCAACTACCGTGTTAGGTTTCCAGGTAACTAGTTCTAAAATGTTGTCATTAATGGTTTTTACCAATACATTGTTGATTGTTCTTTTCATGACAATAGTGAATAAATTAACTGAAAAATGGAAACTATTGCCTCAACTTGTGATTGGTTCTTTACTATTTACTCTGGGCATGCTTTTGGCATTTACCTTTACGCAGCTCTATGCTATTTGGCTATCAGTTGTTTTACTAACCATTGGGGAAATGATAAATGTCCCTGCCAGTCAAGTCTTACGTGCTAATATGATGGATCATTCCAAAATAGGCTCTTACACGGGCTTTGTGTCAATGGCACAACCTTTAGGTGCTATTTTGGCTAGCCTACTAGTCTCTGTTAGCCATTTTACAGGCCCTTTAGGCGTGCAATTCCTGTTTGTAGTCATTGCTTTGCTAGGCCTTTATTTTACGGTTGTTTCTGCAAAAATGAAAAAGGTGTAATATGTACGATTATATTAAAGGTCAATTGACCAAAATTACGGCAAAATACATTGTCGTTGAAACAAATGGACTAGGCTATATTATCAATGTAGCAAATCCTTATAGCTTTACAGATAGTGTCAACCAACTGGTAACTATTTACCTGCATCAAGTGATTCGTGAGGATGCTCACTTGTTGTTTGGGTTTCATACGGAAGACGAAAAAGATGTTTTTCTGAAATTAATTTCTGTATCAGGCATTGGTCCGACAACAGCTCTCGCTATTGTGGCAGTTGATGATAATCAGGGGCTTGTTAATGCCATTGATACCAGTGACATCAAATACTTGACTAAATTTCCTAAAATCGGGAAAAAAACGGCACAACAGATGGTTCTTGACTTAGCCGGAAAATTTGTGGAGGTTCCACAAGAGACCAGTAAAGCAAAACCGTCTACCTCCTCAAACAATGACCAGTTGGATGAGGCTATTGAAGCCCTTCTTGCCCTAGGTTATAAAGCAACAGAGCTGAAAAAAATTCGTGCCTTCTTTGAGGGGACCTCTGAGACGGCAGAGCAATACATCAAATCAGCATTGAAACTGTTAATGAAAGGGTAGGTGTTTCACATGAAACGTTGCTCATGGGTTCCTAAGGATAACCAGCTTTACTGTGATTACCACGATTTAGAATGGGGTCACCCCCTGGATGATGATAGAGATTTTTTTGAATTGCTGTGCCTTGAAAGTTACCAGTCCGGGTTATCTTGGCTGACGGTTTTGAAAAAACGCCAAGCTTTCAGAACTGTTTTTCATGATTATGACATTTCGGCTGTGGCAGCCTTTACCGATGAGGAGATTGCTGATGCATTACAGAATCCATCCATTATCCGTCACAAGCTAAAGTTAGCAGCAACTGTCAACAATGCTATCGCAGTACAGAAAATTCAAAAAGAATTTGGTAGTTTTACCACTTATCTCTGGGATTTTGTTGGAGGAAAGCCAATTGACAACCTTGTCAATCAAGAGCACCCTGTTCCTGCTCAAACAGATTTATCTGTTTGCTTAGCTAAGGATTTAAAGAAAAGAGGATTTAGATTTTTAGGACCTACAACGGTTTATTCTTTTATGCAAGCATCGGGTCTGGTAAATGACCATGAAGAAACGTGTGCTTTTAAGTTAATAACAACTAAAAGGAGATAGTGATGAACCTTAATCAAACGGATCTTATTGTTTCAGATGTTCCAAAGGCTACCCAAGTTTTGGCATCACTGCTTAACTTAGCTGTGGATTATGCAGATGAGCATTTTGCACAGTTCACTTTAGGAAGTCATTGTTTAATGGTATCGGATCACCCCCTCAAACCCATTACGTCACTTCACGGAGGTATCATTCTTCATATTGAAGTTGACTGTGTTGACAAGGAAGTTGAACGCTTAAAATCCTCAGGTTTTACTATTAATAATGGTCCAGTCAAGACGGCATGGGGAACCTACTCGGTCTGGGTGGAGGGACCAGAGGGTGTGATGCTTGATTTCTATCAATTTAGTGAAGACTAGTCTTTCTGTGTCCCTCTCAACATAATAGAAAACAAGTAACGATACCATCTCCTAATTCGTCGTGAATTGGGAGATTTTTTGATAAAATGAAATTAGATTACGAATAGATAAGTAGGTGGGGAAATGAAAGCTGAACTGATTACAGTAGGTACCGAAATTTTGACTGGTCAAATTGTGAATACCAATGCTCAATTTCTGTCGGAAAAAATGGCAGAGCTAGGTATTGATGTCTATTTTCAAACGGCTGTTGGGGATAACGAGGAGCGTTTACTTTCAGTGATTGCAACTGCTAGTCAGCGGAGTGATTTGGTCATTTTATGCGGTGGTCTTGGCCCCACGGAAGATGATTTAACCAAGCAGACTTTAGCAAAATATCTTAATAGAGATTTGGTCTTTGAAGAACAAGCTAGTCAAAAATTGGACGCTTTTTATGCTAGTCGTAAAGAGTCGTCTCGAACGGCAAATAATGCTAAGCAGGCTCAAATCATTGCTGGTTCAAGCCCTCTGCAAAATAGAACAGGACTTGCAGTGGGTGGCTTAATCACTGTTAATGAGGTGACTTATGTTGTTTTACCCGGGCCGCCAAGTGAATTAAAACCTATGGTTAATGAGGAACTGCTTCCTTTTTTGTCCACACAATCTCGCAAACTTTATTCGAGAGTTTTACGATTTTTTGGGATTGGTGAGAGTCAGCTGGTGACGGTCTTATCAGACCTTATTGAGAATCAAACTGATCCTACTATTGCACCTTATGCCAAAACTGGTGAAGTGACCCTTCGTTTATCAACGAAAGCTGAAAATCAAACATTAGCAGATACGAAATTAGATCCACTAGAAGCGCAGCTATTGTCGCGAAAAACTCCTGACAACCAGTCGTTATCAGATTTTCTTTATGGCTATAGGGAGGATAATTCCTTAGCGCGTGAGGTATTTGAGCTCTTAGTAAAATATGATAAGACAATTACTGCAGCAGAAAGTCTAACCGCGGGATTATTTCAGTCAACTTTGGCGAGTTTTTCAGGAGCTTCTCAAGTATTCAATGGAGGCTTTGTGACTTATAGCATGGAAGAAAAAGCGAGAATGCTAGGCATTCCTTTAGAGGATTTGATATCGCATGGAGTTGTTAGTGCTTATACGGCCGAGAAGATGGCGGAGCAAGCAAGGTTATTGACTGGTGCTGATATTGGGGTAAGTTTAACAGGTGTTGCCGGACCAGATATGTTGGAGGAACAGCCTGCAGGTACAGTTTTCATTGGCCTTGCCACTCAAAATAAGGTAGAATCAATAAAGGTTTTGATTAGCGGGCGAAGCCGTTCAGATGTGCGTCATATTGCGACTTTACATGCTTTTAATATGGTCCGTAAAACTTTATTAAAACCTGAAAATTTGCTATAATAATAGCAGTGTATTTTAGGGATTGAGCAGTCAAGAAAAGATTATCATAAGATAATTGGTGGTTAACTGCTGGACGATTAACCCTAATCATAGAGGAGAAGATATTGGCAAAAAAATTGAAAAAAAACGAAGAAATCACTAAAAAATTTGGTGACGAGCGTCGTAAGGCACTTGATGATGCCCTAAAAAATATTGAAAAAGATTTTGGTAAGGGTGCAGTGATGCGCTTGGGAGAACGTGCAGAGCAAAAAGTTCAGGTTATGAGTTCAGGAAGCCTAGCTCTTGATATTGCGCTTGGAGCAGGTGGTTATCCTAAAGGACGTATCATTGAGATCTATGGTCCAGAATCTTCTGGTAAAACAACTGTGGCTTTACATGCTGTGGCACAAGCTCAAAAAGAAGGTGGAATCGCAGCCTTTATCGATGCCGAGCATGCGCTTGATCCAGCTTACGCTGCTGCGCTTGGGGTTAATATTGATGAACTCCTCTTGTCTCAACCAGATTCTGGAGAACAAGGACTTGAAATTGCAGGTAAATTGATTGATTCTGGTGCGGTTGACTTGGTTGTTGTCGATTCAGTAGCAGCTTTAGTGCCACGTGCTGAAATTGATGGTGATATTGGCGATAGCCATGTCGGATTGCAAGCACGTATGATGAGTCAGGCGATGCGTAAGCTATCAGCTTCTATTAACAAAACAAAAACTATCGCTATCTTTATTAACCAATTGCGTGAAAAAGTTGGTGTGATGTTTGGAAATCCTGAAACAACACCGGGTGGTCGTGCCTTGAAATTCTATGCTTCTGTTCGTTTAGATGTGCGTGGAACCACTCAAATTAAAGGAACTGGTGACCAAAAAGACAGTAGTATTGGTAAAGAAACAAAAATCAAAGTTGTTAAAAACAAGGTAGCTCCTCCGTTTAAAGTGGCAGAGGTTGAAATCATGTATGGAGAAGGCATTTCCCGTACTGGAGAGCTTGTGAAAATTGCTTCTGATTTGGACATTATCCAAAAAGCAGGTGCTTGGTTCTCTTATAATGGTGAGAAAATTGGTCAAGGTTCTGAAAATGCTAAGCGTTATTTGGCGGATCATCCAGAATTATTTGATGAGATTGATCGTAAAGTACGTGTTAAATTTGGTTTGCTTGAAGAAAGCGAAGAAGAATCTGCTATGGCAGTGGCGGCAGAAGAAACCGATGATCTTGTTTTAGATTTAGATAACGGGATTGAAATTGAAGATTAAAAAAGAGCCCTTTGGGGCTTTTTTAAATGCATTGTTAACGAATAGTAGAACTACTGTTGATAGGTGTATGAGTGGATGGAAATCATCATTTCAAAACAATGCGGAAAGAGCAGAACTTAGGATAACAAACAAAGGATTAAAATAACTGATAATTCAAGAAAAGGCAGGTCAAAAACCTTATTTTACCCAAATAATATCTTTAAAATTAAAAAAATAGGTCCGAAGACCTATATTGATGAACTAAAAACTGTGCTACAATATGGTTATCACGAAATAGAAAGTGAGTTAACAACATGATTAAAATTTATACGATTTCAAGTTGTACGAGCTGTAAAAAGGCAAAAACTTGGTTAAATGCCCACAAGCTCCCTTATAAAGAACAGAATTTAGGAAAAGAACCACTAACAAAAGAAGAAATTTTAGCCATCTTATCAAAAACTGAGAATGGTGTGGAAAGTATCGTTTCATCTAAGAATCGATATGCTAAGGCACTTAATTGTGATATTGAAGAGCTAAGTGTTAGTGAAGTGATTGATTTGATTCAGGATAACCCTCGTATTCTTAAAAGTCCGATTCTAATTGATGACAAACGCCTTCAAGTGGGTTATAAGGAAGATGATATTCGTGCTTTTCTCCCACGCTCTATCCGTAATATTGAAAATACTGAAGCACGTTTACGTGCAGCACTTTAAAAGCTCTTCTGGAGCTTTTTTTCGTACCTTCTTGACTTGAAATTCTTGTTTATTATTAAAAAATGAGCTATAATAAAGCATAGCACTTAATTTTAGAAAGAAGGTGTAAGTATGGGATTTACAGATGAAACCGTCCGCTTTAAATTGGATGATGGCGACAAAAAGGAGATTAGTGAAACATTGACTGCCGTCTATCATTCACTGGATGAAAAAGGCTATAATCCAATTAATCAAATTGTAGGTTATGTCTTAAGTGGGGACCCAGCTTATGTTCCTCGTTACAATGATGCTCGAAATCAAATTCGTAAATATGAGCGTGATGAGATTGTAGAAGAGCTTGTCCGCTATTATTTGCAAGGAAATGGGATTGACGTTAAATGAGAATAATGGGACTCGATGTTGGCTCTAAGACTGTTGGTGTAGCCATTAGTGACCCTCTTGGTTTTACGGCTCAAGGCCTTGAAATTATCAAGATTGATGAAGAAAAAGAAGAATTTGGCTTTGAACGTCTAGGTGAGCTTGTCAAGCAATACCAAGTTGATCAATTTGTTGTGGGTTTGCCAAAAAATATGAACAACACTAGCGGCCCACGTGTGGAGGCCAGTAAAGCTTACGGAGAAAAGATAGAAAGTCTCTTTAGCCTTCCCGTTCATTATCAAGATGAGCGATTGACAACTGTTGAAGCTGAACGTATGCTGATTGAACAGGCTGATGTTAGCCGTGGAAAACGTAAGAAAGTTATTGATAAATTAGCAGCTCAGCTAATTCTACAAAATTATTTAGATCGCAATTATTAAGGAGATAAAAATGGCACATAATCATGAACATGATCACGAGCACGAAGTCATCACACTTGTGGATGAACAAGGGAATGAAACGTTATTTGAAATTTTGTTAACCATTGATGGCCGCGAAGAATTTGGTAAAAACTATGTTCTTTTGGTGCCATCTGGTTCTGAAGAAGATGAATCTGGTGAAGTTGAAATTCAAGCCTACTCATTTACTGAAAATGAAGATGGTACAGAAGGTGATTTACAACCAATTCCTGAAGATTCAGATGCTGAATGGGACATGATCGAAGAAGTGTTCAATAGTTTTTTAGATGAAGACTAAAACTTATTAAACAATAACGAAAAAGTAGCCATAGGGCTATTTTTTTTTGCTGTTTTTCGAATAGGTAGATGAGGAGGTGAGCATGGGTAAGAAACTTAACCAGAAAGATGCTGCGTTTTTGAAAGCTTATCAAGACAAATCATTACACAGGTTTAGAGAGTTACAGCACTATGTCACGCTTTGTCAGAAATTGACTAAATAAGAGATTCTGTTATACTTGTTTTATGATATTTTTTAACGATGATGAAGAATAGTGAGAGAAATGGATAGACTTGTTTTACCCGGACAGACTTCTAGTTAGCCGTTGGAGAATATGACAGTTCAAGGAGAAAAACAGTGACTCAGTTAAACAACGAATTAATCCGAAAAGAAACGATACAATTGGCCAATGATGGTCCAACTGTTCATACAACAAAATATGAGACTAAGGTTCCAACGCTTCATAAATCTTATTTGCTATTTTTTAGTCTTATCATTAGTGCACTGACAATTGCAGTTCCGTTTTTCACTGATGCTGCTAACAGTCTTCAGTCTCAAAATTTATACATTGGGATGATGTTGACAAAAGGGCAAATTCCATATAGTGACGTCTTTACAACTGGTGGTTTGTTATACTTTGTAGTCATTGCGCTTAGCTATTATCTAGGGACAACCCTTTGGTTGGTTTTTGTTCAGGCTTTTTGTTTCTATTTGTCGGGACTCTACCTTTATAAGCTTATTAATTATTTTACCAGTTTTCAAAAGGTTGCCTTGGCTTTTTCAATCGGTTATTACGTCTTATCGTTAGGTCTTGGCTTTGGGGGACTCTACCCTATTCAGTTAGCGATGCCCTTTGTTTTGGTTTCTGCCTGGTTTTTAACCAAGTACTTTGCGGACTTGATAAAGGATGAGGCCTTTATTCTGTTTGGGTTTATGGGAGCTCTTTCCATGCTAATTGAACCTAGAACATTAATTTTTTGGGTTCTCGCTTGTGTCACAGTGCTTGTTTACAATATCCATCAAAAACATCTTGCAAGAGGATTTTACCAATTATTAGCTTCTGTTTGGGGAATGATTTTGGTTTTTTACACGGCAGGTTATTTTATTTTGAACTTGCAAATATTAAACCCCTACTTAGCTCAAGCTGTGGCTTATCAATTTACTTTTTTTAGAGTAGGCGATCTCTCTCTCCCACTTGGTGTAGGTATTCAGATTCTTCTTGCTCTAGGGCTAGGGTTATTAACTGGCGTCTTTAGTTTTATCAAACAACTTAAAACATCTTCGGATGTGGTGATTAAATGGCTATTTACTTTCGTTATTTTGGGAAATCTTATTGTGGCAGCCTTGTCTCAGGATTACCAGCCTTACCATCTTTTAGCGGTTTTACCATTTGGTTTGATACTAACAGCTATACCAATTGGGCAACGATATGAGTTAGATTTGGGGCAACGCAGTCATCGTCGACATCGTGGTAGTAGAACTGGGGTGGGACGTGTTCTTTCACTATACCTCAAGAAACACTTCTATTTGCCGTTTGTGTTGCTGCTAGCGGCGATAGCTTATCCTTCTTACCATACCATTACTAGTATGGCTACTAACCAGGAACGGTCTCATATCGCTAGCTACTTGCAACAACAATTAGATGGTCATCAACCTATCTATGTCTGGGATGATACCTCTAAAATCTATCTAGAGAGCAAGGCTAAATCAGTGTCACAATTTAGTTCACCAAACGTCAACACGAAGAAGGTCAGTCATCAAAAAATTCTAGAAGATGAATTGCTGGAAAATGAAGCAGTTTATATTGTGGTTAATCAAAAAATGAAATTGCCAACAATCCTTCGTAATATGTTATCTTCTAATTATAAGATCGATCAAAAGATTGATGTGAAAGGCTTTACCCTCTATCATAAAAAATAAGATTAAAATCAATATCTTGTGTTTAAGCAAAAATCTTGACACAATATATTGATTTTTTTGTTTGTCATGATATAATAATCCATAAGGAGATTCGACATGATAACACTAAAAGAAGATAAGGTTCTGATTCAACCTGAGATTAAAGTGATTAAACGAGATGGCCGCCTTGTTAATTTTGATGCGACTAAAATATATAGCGCCTTGCTAAAGGCTAGTATGAAGGTCACTCGAATGTCACCACTTATTGAAGCTAAGTTGGAAGCTATCTCTGAACGGGTCATTGCTGAAATCAATGAGCGCTTTCCGACCAATATTAAGATTTATGAAATTCAAAATATTGTAGAGCATGAACTCCTAGCTGCTAATGAGTATGCCATTGCCAAGGAGTATATTAATTACCGAACACAGCGTGATTTTGCGCGTTCTCAAGCAACGGATATTAATTTTTCGATTGATAAACTAATCAATAAAGACCAAACGGTGGTTAACGAAAACGCTAATAAAGACAGTGATGTCTTTAATACGCAGCGGGATTTGACTGCTGGAATTGTTGGTAAATCCATCGGGTTAAAAATGTTGCCTCCTCATGTTGCAAATGCCCATCAAAAAGGTGATATTCACTACCATGACTTGGATTATAGTCCTTACACTCCAATGACAAACTGTTGTTTGATCGACTTTAAGGGCATGTTAGCCAATGGTTTTAAAATCGGGAATGCTGAGGTTGAAAGTCCCAAATCCATTCAGACAGCGACAGCTCAAATCTCACAGATTATCGCTAATGTAGCATCTAGCCAGTATGGTGGCTGTACGGCAGACCGAATTGATGAGTTTTTAGCACCATATGCGGAGCTTAATTTCAAAAAACATTTAGCCGATGCAGAAAAATGGGTTATCGAAGATAAACGTGAAAATTATGCCTTCGAGAAGACGCAAAAAGATATTTACGATGCCATGCAGTCCTTGGAGTATGAGATTAATACGCTCTTTACTTCTAACGGTCAGACCCCTTTTACATCATTAGGATTTGGTCTAGGAAAATCATGGTTTGAACGTGAAATTCAGAAAGCTATTCTGACCATTCGAATTAATGGCCTTGGGAGTGAGCATCGCACAGCCATCTTCCCCAAATTAATTTTTACCGTGAAACGTGGCTTGAATTTAGAGCCTGACTCACCAAACTATGATATTAAAACCTTAGCCTTGGAATGTGCCACTAAGCGGATGTATCCAGATATGTTATCCTACGATAAAATCATTGATTTGACGGGATCTTTTAAGTCACCAATGGGGTGCCGTTCTTTTCTCCAAGGTTGGAAGGATGAGCATGGCCAAGATGTGACTTCTGGTCGTATGAATCTTGGGGTGGTAACCCTTAATTTACCACGTATTGCTATGGAATCAAATGGGGATATGGACAAGTTTTGGGAGCTTTTTAATGAGAGAATGCACATTAGTAAAGACGCTTTAGTCTATCGTGTGGAACGTGTCAAAGAAGCAACACCAGCCAACGCCCCTATTCTTTATCAGTATGGTGCTTTTGGGAAACGGTTAGAGAAGACAGGGAATGTGGATGACCTCTTTAAAAACCGTCGTGCGACTGTTTCGCTCGGTTATATTGGTTTGTATGAAGTTTCCTCTGTTTTCTATGGTGGTGAGTGGGAAGGTAATTCAGAAGCTAAGGACTTTACCTTGTCTATTGTGAAAGCTATGAAACAGGCTTGTGAAGAGTGGTCAGATGAATACGGCTATCATTTTTCGGTTTATTCAACACCGTCTGAAAGTTTGACAGATCGTTTCTGCCGTCTGGATACTGAAAAATTTGGACTTGTAACAGATATTACAGACAAAGAATATTACACCAATTCATTCCACTACGACGTGCGTAAGAATCCTACACCTTTTGAAAAGCTTGACTTTGAGAAAGCTTACCCAGAAGCAGGCGCTTCAGGTGGTTTCATTCATTACTGTGAGTACCCTGTTTTACAACAAAATCCAAAGGCCTTGGAAGCGGTATGGGATTATGCTTATGATCGTGTGGGCTATTTGGGGACTAACACACCTATTGATAAATGTTACAAGTGCCAATTCGAAGGTGATTTTACACCAACAGAACATGGGTTTACTTGTCCAAACTGCGGCAATAATGATCCTAAAACAGTTGATGTGGTCAAACGAACCTGTGGCTATTTGGGAAATCCGCAAGCGCGTCCAATGGTTAATGGTCGTCATAAGGAAATTTCTGCGCGTGTGAAGCACATGAATGGGTCAACTATCAAATATCCAGGATTGTAGTAGGTTAAAGCTGGGTAAGAGCTCTTTTGATAGAAATATGATATGCTTAAAAGGTTGCTTCATGCAAGCAATCTTTTATTGTTGAATAAGCTGTGCTGGTGAGCCTGCTCTTTGGACGAAGCATTGATAAGTCCAGAGTTCAGGTGAGAAACAGCTTATGAGGAAGAAAGAGAAAGGAAGAGATAATGGGAAAATATCAATTAGATTATAAAGGAATGCAACAGGTGGAACGTTTCCATGAGAAGAACTCTACAAAAAAGGCAGATAAAAAATCCCGAGTTCAAGAACTCAAGGCTCAATTCTTAGAGAAAGCCAAAAAACAAGCTAAATAAGAAATATGGTGAAGAAAGAAGGTCAACTATGCTTAATATTGGTGTTGTGGGACTAGGTACTATTTCTCAGAAAGCCTATTTACCTTATATGCGACAACTGGGTGGTGTGACTTGGCACCTGTCCACTCGAAATAGAGACGTTAGAGAGCAAGTTGGTCAATTATTTGGACAGGCTGTTCTTTACAGTGATGTCAAGGAGTTGTCAAAGGCAAGTTTAGATGGCGTCTTTATTCATGCGGCCACATCGGCCCACGCAGAGTTGGCTAGTTTATTTTTAAATCAGGGGATCCCAGTCTTTATTGATAAACCTATAGCTGACAATTACCTGATGACAAAGAACCTCTATGACTTAGCCAAAAAAAATCAGACTTTTCTGATGGCAGGATTTAACAGGCGTTTTACACCTCGTGTCAAGGAATTGTCAAGTTTGTCAACTAAGCGTAAAGTGGCTGTTGAAAAAAATGACTTGAACCGGCCAGGAGACATGACTTTTAAGCTCTTTGATTTCTTTATCCATCCTTTAGATACAGCCTTATTCTTGACAGAAGGGACCTTACTAAAAGGGCATTTTCAATATCATCTGGAAGCAGGCTTACTGAGTCAAGTTATGGTAACCTTGATGACTGAAAGCATGACGACTACAGCTTCTATGAATTTACAATCAGGGAGTCGTCGTGAGGTAATGGAAGTTCAACGGGCTGAAGAAACTTATCATTTAGAGAGCTTAGACGAGTTATCTATTTATAAAGGTACTGAAAAAAGGGTGCTTGGCTTTGCTTCTTGGGACACTACCTTGCACAAAAGAGGTTTTGAAACAATGATCGATGCCTTTTTAGAAGCTATTAGCACAGGCGTCAATCCTGTCAGCCCTGAGTCTAGTCTTTTAAGCCACTGGATTTGTCAACAGATTGCTGACTCGCAGCTTTCTTATGGAGAGTTAACGGTAGAGTTGCCTAAGGATTAGGAATTGATATGGAAATAAGACGACCGACTTTAAAAGATAAAGATGCTGTATTGTCAATGATTAACGAATTTTTAGAGCAGAAAAGTGCTACAGATGGGTTATGGCATTTTAACGTCAATGTCTTTAACTATGAAACATGGTTGGAAGATTCCTTGCGACAGGAAATGGGTTTGGCCAGTCAAGGAGTGCCTGCTATTCAATACGTCGCATTTGATGAGAGAGGTCAGGCTATTGGGTTCTTAAATCTTCGCTTACGGTTAAATGAGAGATTACTTGAAAAAGGTGGTCATATCGGTTATTCTGTTCGTCCTAGTCAACGTGGGAAAGGCTATGCTAAGGAAATGCTTAAACAAGCTATCAGCTTTGCGATTTCTAAAAATATTAAAAGAATCTTGGTAACATGTCATCAAACCAATACTGCTAGTCGAGCAGTTATTATGGCTAATGGCGGGGTTTTGGAAGACAGTTGTGAGGGAACGGAACGTTATTGGATTGAAGAACAAAGAGGCGATAAGTGATGGCAGAAAAGTGTTGGAATAATCCTAAGCCAAAGGAATGGCAGGCAGAGGAGTTAAGTCAAGGCCGGATTATTGACTATAAGGCTTTTAACTTTGTTGATGGTGAAGGGGTTCGTAATTCCCTTTATGTGTCTGGTTGTTTATTCCATTGCAAGGGGTGTTATAATGCTGCGACTTGGTCTTTTAAGGCGGGAATGCCTTATACGCAAGAACTTGAAGAGCAGATAATGACAGATTTGGCACAGCCTTATGTTCAGGGACTGACACTTTTAGGTGGAGAACCCTTTTTGAATACGGGTATCTTAATTCCTCTGATTAAGCGTATTCGGCGTGAATTGCCAGAAAAAGATATTTGGTCTTGGACGGGTTATACTTGGGAAGAAATGATGCTTGAAACACCAGACAAACTGGAAATGTTGTCCTTAATTGATATTCTGGTGGATGGACGTTTTGATATCACAAAAAAGAACCTCATGTTGCAATTTAGAGGCTCTTCTAACCAGCGAATTATCGATGTTCAAAAGTCTTTGGCTGCTAAAGAAGTGATTATCTGGGATAAGTTAAACGATGGGGACCAAACCTTTGAACAAATTAGTCGGGAGGATTTGCTTTAAGAAGCTGACTTATCCACATGATTTTTTTGAAAAGGTCATGTGAAAACAGGTTCTTTAAGGGTGAATTGGGGAGAAAGTAATTGTTATTCCCTGGTTTTCCCCACATTATCCTCATAGTTATCCACAGGTTGTGTATAAGTTGTAGAATTGTGAATAAAGACTAAAAAAGAGGCTAGGCCTCTTTTTTAATATAGACAAATTCGTGGTCTGTTGATAGTTCTGAATAGTAACGAAAACCAGAAAAGACAAGGGTTTTCAGGCTATCGATGGTTTGGCAGTTGTTTTCCATACAAGCTGTAAGGAAGGCTCCGCGAGCTTTTTTTGAAATGGTCGAATGGGTCTTGAGTTGCCCCTCTTTCTCTTCCATAAACTTAGGACTTATCCACAATTGTTTACAATTTTTTGAAAAGACATCGTCAAATTCACTGGATAAAAGGGAAATCACTTGGGGATGCTCTTTGGCAAACTGGTTATAGAAAGGACGCCAGTAAGACTTGAGGCTTTGTCCTTCAATCTTTATTCTGGTGTGAAAATCATAGCGGTGCTCTGAGATAGGATGATGAGCAGGAATGATACCGTAAAAGGATGAGGTGATATAGACTTGCTGGGTGAGGTAAGCCTGTTCTTGGGTAGTGAGCTTATCGCGCTTGATATGGCGGTACATAAGGCCATTGAACAGTTGGTAGGCAGGGTAAGCGAGGCTTTGTTGAGAGTCTATGTCTTGCCAGCGCTGATATTCTTGTTTAGCTGCCTCTTCTTTGATACGATAGGCTTTGGCCAAGTCCTCTGTGGTCATAGCTGCCATTGCCTTTAAAATGGCCTGGCTTGGTTGAGGCAGTAGGTGTGGATAAGATTCTTTAGGAATCACCATTTCTTTTGCAGTTGGAATTAAAAAGGTTAGCATAGTGTTATTGTAGTAAAGTTAGTTGCTTCCTGTCAAGAGAACTAGTTTTGTCCAAGGATAACTTTTACACGGATACCTTCCTCGTCTTCTGTCGTGAAAGAAGAAGAATCTTCTTGTAAAACAGCTAGGCCGTGTAATCTGGCTTTTTTCAGAGTGGCTGAAAAGAGCAGGGGCGTCTCAATGTGAATGGTTAGGAAGCCTCGACCTGGAGTGCCTTCTTGGTGTTTTTGAGATAAGGGCCAGACCATTGATTGAAGGCAAGGTGATGATGGTAGTTGCCTGAAGCAATCCAGCTAGCGCTGGGAATGGTCATTTTATCGCCTAAATCAAAAACCTTTTGATAGAGAAGTGAAGAAGCCAGAGCATTTTTGACACTCAGATGGACATGACCAATGCGTGTGCCTGTAGCTAGTAAAAAGTGTTCTGGAATATCTGTCAGTTGATCCAACATACTTTGAGCATCCATTGGCTCAGTTACACCAATAATTTGCCCATTGTCACGGGTATCCCACTGCTCAACGGGTTTGTCATGATAGATTTCAATCCCATTACCCTCAGGATCGCTGAGGTAGATAGCTTCGCTATAACCGTGATCTGCTGCGCCTTCTAAAGAGACACCTCTGACTAAGAAATGATTGAGAACAAGTCCTAAGCTATGACGATCAGGAACTAGAAAGGCTGTATGATAAAGGCCATAAGCTTTATCGCCTGATAAATGTGTTTGTCGTAACTCTAAGATAACGGTTTTACCGTCTGTAGTGAATTGACGAGATGTCGTGTCTTGTGAGAGAATCTGTAAACCGATAATACTTGTGTAAAAGGTTGTCATCTTTGCTAGATCGGTAACATTTAGAGAAACCGTTCCTAAAGAGATGGTTGAGTTGTAAGGGTATGTCATCCTATTACCTCCAAAAACTAATTAAATCTATCATAACCAATCGGTTTCAAAAAGAAAAGTAGGCACAAATAAGTGGTATAGGCACTAAAAAGTAACTCATTTGTCAGCCCTATCTTGTTTCTGTTCTCTCTAATAGTCTATAATGGGTTATAAGTTACAAAAAGATACTAGGAGGAGCTGCTGCCTATGCTGAAAAAAAGACCGGCTTGTCCCGTAGAAACAACCTTATCGGTAATCGGGAATAAATGGAAATTATTAATATTAAGGGACTTGCTAAAGGGGACCTTGCGTTTTGGGCAGTTGAAGTCCTCAATAGGTTCGGTCAGTCAAAAGGTACTTACTGCCCAATTAAGGGCTATGGAAGCAGACGGATTGGTTCATCGGGAAGTGTATGCAGAAGTGCCACCTCGGGTGGAGTATTCCTTAACAGAAACTGGGTTGAGTTTATCGCCTGTTATTGAAGCGATGTCAGATTGGGGACAAAGCTATCAAGAAAAGCACGTGGCTTTATTTGAGGAAGCGTAGCTATTTTAGGGTGTAAGGAGCAGCTATGTCTCCGATGTTCTCATTTGATGAGAAAAATATCTATTATCACATTCTTTACAATTTGATAAAAAACTATTTTTTTACCTGAAAAAGCTTGCCGCCTCTTCTCAAATATGATAATATAGTCTCAAGTCTGTTTGAGAAAACAGAAGCTCAGGTCAAGTAAGTACACACTTACAATAACACAGTTGATAATGGGGAAACTCAGAGTCAAGAAAAAGAAAAGCAAGCCTTGCATTTTGCAAGGCTTTTTTCTGTCTTTATTTTGGTCTGCGCCGAGCAAAATCTAAAAATTTAAATTTTTCCAGTTTATGGCGACTCTCGGTGAATTGGAATTGGTTATTATTGGAAAGGTAGACTTTGGATTTGACGGAAACAACATGTTGGTCTGATCCAAGGTCAAGTAAAATTTTATCACGATCGGTTATTTGGTCAATGGTAACCTCTTTGAGGGCAAAGTCAATGGCGAGATGGAGTTCCTTTTCCAAATATTGATAAATAGAATGCTCTGCGATTTCCCTTGTCATTATTGGCACCAAAGTTTTACTAAGGTAATCAATGTCTAAGACGGAAGCCACACCCTCAACAACGCGTTGGCGTGTAACACGCCAGACCAAGCTGTTTTTGCTAAAACCGGTCAATTTTGAAAGTGTCTCATCCACAATCAGTTTATCAATGGCAATGACGTTGGTCTTAGAATCTAGATTTGAGTAAGAGACGAGTTCCTGATAGCTAGTTAGTTCTGAGATGGGGAACATGATCTGATGATGCTTAATCACTTGGGTGCCACGTCCTTGTTTTTTGAGGATAAGGCCTGCCTTAGTGAGAAGCGAGAGAGCCTTGCGGACGGTATCTCGGCTAGCTTGGTACTGTTGACTCAATTCTATTTCAGTAGGTAAAAAATCCCCTTCTTTGTAAAAGTCTTTGTTTATTTTTGTTTCGAGGTCTTTATAAATACGTTCATACTTTGTCATAGGGTAAATTACCTTTCCACTTGTCTATTTTTTTACAGACAACACCTTTTATTTTACCAAAATAATGGCTTTTTTGGCACAAACAACTTGTAGACAAATTTGCAATCGATTACAATAAAGGTGTCAGTCAGATTCTATCTAAGAATTTGAATATTTCATTTTGACGTTGCTTGTTAAAAGCAACTAGAACAAAGGACTAGGGGATGTCACATGGGAAAATTTGAACAGGATGCTAAGAGTCTTCTAACTGCTATTGGTGGTAAAGAAAACATCAAGGCTGTCACACACTGTGCAACGCGTATGCGTTTTGTTTTGAATGATAATAATAAGGCAAATGTCAAAGAGATTGAAAAAATCTCTGTAGTTAAAGGGACATTTACCAATGCTGGGCAGTTTCAGGTAATCATTGGTAATGATGTTCCAGTGTTTTATAATGACTTTACAGCTGTTTCTGGTATTGAAGGGGTGTCTAAAGAAGCTGCCAAATCAGCAGCTAAAAGTAATCAAAATGCCTTACAACGGGTGATGACCATGTTGGCTGAGATTTTCACACCTATTATTCCGGCGATTATTGTTGGGGGACTTATTTTAGGTTTCCGTAATATTTTGGAGAGTGTGCCTTTTGAATTTCTTGGGCAGCAGGTCGAAAAAGGGAAATTAGTTTTTGATGCTGCTGGGGATCCTGTTTGGAATACGATTGTGAGGGTATCTCCTTTCTGGTCAGGGGTTAACCATTTCTTGTGGTTACCAGGGGAAGCTATTTTCCACTTCTTACCAGTTGGGATTACTTGGTCTGTGACGCGTAAGATGGGAACCACTCAAATTTTAGGGATTGTCCTTGGTATCTGTTTGGTGTCACCACAATTATTGAATGCTTATGCGGTAGCAGGAACGCCTGCTGCTGAGATTGCCAAAAACTGGGTTTGGGATTTTGGTTTCTTTACCATTAATCGTATTGGGTATCAGGCACAGGTTATTCCAGCCCTTTTAGCTGGTCTGTCCCTTGCTTATCTTGAAATTTTCTGGCGTAAACGGATTCCAGAAGTGGTTTCAATGATTTTTGTGCCATTCCTTTCTTTGATTCCAGCTTTGATTTTAGCGCATACGGTATTGGGGCCAATCGGTTGGACTATTGGTAAAGGGATTTCCTTTGTTGTGTTAGCTGGTTTGACTGGTCCTGTTAAATGGCTATTCGGTGCTATCTTTGGTACCTTGTATGCTCCGCTAGTTATTACTGGTTTACATCACATGACAAATGCCATTGATACCCAATTAATTGCTGATACTGCAACTCGTACAACTGGTTTGTGGCCAATGATTGCTCTTTCAAATATCGCTCAAGGGTCAGCCGTTTTTGCTTATTATTTAATGAATCGTCATGAAGAACGTGAGGCTGAAATATCGCTTCCTGCAGCAATTTCTGCTTACCTTGGGGTAACTGAGCCTGCCCTTTTTGGGGTTAATGTTAAATACGTTTATCCCTTTGTAGCCGGAATGATCGGATCAGGTATTGCGGGTCTCTTATCAACAACCTTTAATGTTCAGGCAAATTCTATTGGTGTTGGTGGCTTACCAGGTTTCATGGCTATCAATGTGAAGTATATGATTCCATTCTTCATCTGTATGGCAGTAGCCATTGTGGTACCGATGTTTTTAACCTTCTTTTTCCGTAAATCACATATCATGACCAAGACAGAAGATGAGGCTAAACTAGCTGAGACACCCGTTTCGGAGGCTCCTGCGGCAACTGCTCCACATAAGACTATGCAAGGAACAGTTATCACTTTAACCAGCCCTTTAACGGGTGAAGTTAAAGCGTTGTCTGAAGCTGTTGATCCTGTCTTTGCACAGGGAGTTATGGGCCAAGGTGTTCTTCTTCAACCGACAGAAGGGGTGTTAGTAGCGCCTTGTGATGCTGAAGTATCGGTCTTGTTCCCAACCAAACACGCTATTGGTTTGGTGACGGCTGAAGGTTTGGAATTATTGATGCATATTGGTATGGATACGGTTAACTTAGATGGTCAAGGATTTGAAGCTTTGGTGAAGCAAGGTGATCAGGTTAAGGCTGGACAAACATTGATTCAATTTGATATAGCAGCTATTTCTGAAGCTGGATACGCCACTGAAATGCCTCTTGTGGTGACTAATCAAGATACTTTTACGGTAACTGTTGAAGGTAGTTTACCGCATCAGATTAAGGCTAATGATAAGCTAGTAGTAGCGGTGAAAAAGTAGGTTTACTAAGAGAAAACGTTCAGGAACTGAGATCAGTTCCTGAAACTATTTTAGGGAGGAAAACTCATGACAATTGATAAAAAGAAAGTCGTCTATCAAATTTACCCAAAATCCTATAAGGACACTACTGGAAATGGTGTGGGAGACTTGCGAGGGATCATTGATAAATTGCCTTACTTACAAGAACTAGGAATAGATATGATTTGGTTGAACCCTTTCTACCCTAGTCCACAACGAGACAATGGCTATGATGTTTCAGATTATACGGCGGTCAACCCTGATTTTGGGACGATGGCTGATTTTGAAGATTTGGTAAAAGCTGCTAAGGAGCATCAGATTGAGTTAATGCTGGATATGGTTTTGAATCACTGTTCCACAGACCACGAGTGGTTCCAAAAAGCTTTAGCAGGAGACCCTTATTATCAGGATTTCTTTATCTTGAGAGATCAGCCGACTGATTGGGTTTCTAAATTTGGTGGGAATGCTTGGGCGCCTTTTGGAGATACAGGCAAATACTACTTACACTTGTTTGATGTGACACAGGCTGACTTGAATTGGCGGAACCCACATGTTCGTGAGGAATTGGCTAAAGTGGTTAATTTTTGGCGAGATAAAGGAGTGAAGGGGTTCCGTTTTGATGTGATTAACCTGATTGGGAAAGATGAAGAGCTGGTGGATTGTCCGGTCAATGATGGTAAGCCAGCTTATACGGATCGTCCTATTACTCACACTTATCTTCATGATCTCAATCAAGCCAGTTTTGGTCAGGATGATTCGTTTATGACAGTAGGGGAAATGTCTGCCACGACTATTGACAACTGTCTTTTATACACGGCTCCCGAACGGGAAGAGTTGTCCATGGCTTTTAATTTCCACCATCTAAAAGTTGATTATGAGAATGGTCAGAAATGGACTATTATGGCTTTTGATTTTGCAGCGCTGCGAGACTTATTCCATGCCTGGGGTGAAGGCATGAGTCAAGGCAATGGGTGGAATGCCTTGTTCTACAATAACCATGATCAACCACGTGCCCTGAATCGTTTTGTTGATGTAACACATTTCCGAAACGAAGGTGCAACGATGTTAGCGGCTTCCATCCATTTGTCACGAGGAACGCCTTACATTTATATGGGTGAGGAGATTGGCATGCTTGATCCAGATTTTGATAGTATGGATAATTATGTGGATGTGGAAAGTCTCAATGCTTATTCAAGCTTATTAGTCTCAGGTAAAAGTGCAGAAGAAGCCTTTGCCATTATCAAGGCCAAGTCAAGGGACAATGCCAGAACACCAATGCAATGGGATGCTAGTGAACATGCTGGCTTTACGACTGGTAAGCCTTGGTTAGAGGTTGGCAAATCTTATCGAGACATCAATGTCGAAACAGAAAAAGAGGGACGTATTTTTCCTTTCTACCAACGCTTGATTGCTTTGCGGAAGGAACTCCCTATTATTGCTGAAGGGGACTATCGGGCTGCTTTTAAAGATAGTCAGGCTGTCTATGCCTTTGAACGCCATTTAGGTGACCAGTGTTTGCTTGTTCTCAATCATTTCTATGCTGATGAGGTCGAACTGGAATTACCTCCACGTTATCAACATGGACAGGTCTTAATCAGCAACTATGAGAAAGTTTCTATTTGTGAAAAAGTGATACTGAAACCTTATCAGACACTTGCTATCTTAGCTGATAACTAACTAAAAGCCTGAGGTTAGGCCTCAGGCTTTTGGTGATTGTCACGAAAAAAGAAGTTTTCTCATATATTTATTTTTAAACTCTTATTTTTTCTAAATAAAAACAATTGAGATAAGTTATTTTAGCTAAATTTTGGTACAATGGAAAAGATTATAAGTAGAGTTTAAGATAAAGATTCTACAAATTTAAAATGATATAAGGAGATACCAATGACAACTTATCAAGATGATTTTTACCAGGCTGTGAATGGGAAGTGGGCTGAAACAGCAGTTATTCCCGATGATAAGCCTCGAACAGGTGGATTTTCAGACTTAGCAGATGAAATTGAGGCATTAATGCTAGATACTACAGATGCTTGGTTAGCAGGGGATCATGTCCCTGATGATGCAATTTTAGCAAACTTTGTTAAATTTCACCGTTTGGTGGCTGATTACGCTAAACGTGATGAGATTGGTGTGGCGCCTGTTCTTCCCATGATTGAAGACTACAAGGCTTTGGGCTCTTTTGCAGAGTTTGCTGCAAAGGTAGCGGAGTACGAATTATCAGGTCAGCCTAATGAATTTCCATTTGGTGTGGCACCAGATTTTATGAATGCTCAGCTGAATGTGCTTTGGGCAGAAGCGCCAAGCATTCTGTTGCCTGACACGACTTATTATGAAGAAGGTAACGAAAAGGCCGAGGAATTACGTGGTATTTGGCGTCAGTCGCAAGAAAAGCTTTTACCTCAATTTGGTTTTTCAACAGAAGAAATCAAGGATCTTTTGGATAAGGTAATTGAGCTAGATAAGCAATTGGCCAAGTATGTCTTGTCTCGTGAGGAAGGCTCAGAATATGCCAAATTATACCATCCTTATGCTTGGGCTGACTTTACCAAACTAGCTCCAGAGCTTCCTTTGGATAGCATTTTTGAAAAGATTTTAGGCCAAGTACCTGACAAGGTTATTGTCCCTGAAGAACGTTTTTGGACAGAATTTGCAGCCACTTACTACTCTGAAGCTAACTGGGATTTACTCAAAGCTAATTTGATTGTGGATGCGGCGAATGCTTACAATGCTTACTTGACCGATGAGATTCGTGTACAGTCTGGTACCTATGCGCGTGCTTTATCTGGAACGCCTCAAGCCATGGATAAACAAAAAGCAGCCTTTTATTTGGCTCAAGGACCGTTTAACCAAGCGCTTGGCTTATGGTATGCTGGTCAAAAATTCTCCCCAGAAGCTAAGGCTGATGTGGAAAGCAAGGTGGCACGCATGATTGAGGTTTATAAGTCTCGTCTAGAAACGGCTGATTGGTTAGCACCAGCCACACGTGAAAAAGCCATTACTAAATTAAATGTCATCACGCCACATATTGGTTACCCAGAAAAATTACCAGAAACCTATGCTAAAAAAGTGATTGATGAGAGCTTGTCATTGGTTGAAAATGCACAGAACTTGGCAAAAATCACGATTGCTCACACTTGGAGTAAATGGAACAAGCCAGTTGATCGTAGTGAATGGCATATGCCAGCCCACTTGGTCAATGCTTATTATGATCCTCAGCAAAATCAGATTGTCTTCCCTGCGGCAATTTTACAGGCACCGTTTTATTCTTTAGAACAGAGTTCTTCAGCTAATTATGGTGGAATTGGTGCAGTCATTGCGCATGAGATTTCACATGCCTTTGACACCAATGGTGCTTCCTTTGATGAACATGGTAGCCTAAATGATTGGTGGACACAAGAAGACTATGCTGCCTTTAAAGAGCGTACAGATAAGATTGTGGCGCAGTTTGACGGCTTAGAGTCACATGGTGCTAAGGTCAATGGTAAATTGACAGTTTCAGAAAACGTCGCTGATCTAGGTGGGGTAGCTTGTGCTTTAGAAGCGGCACAATCAGAAGAAGACTTCTCAGCCCGTGACTTCTTTATTAACTTTGCGACGATTTGGCGTATGAAGGCCCGTGAGGAATACATGCAAATGCTAGCTAGCATTGATGTTCATGCCCCGGGTGAACTGCGAACAAATGTCACCTTAACCAACTTTGATGCTTTCCATGAGACCTTTGATATTAAAGAAGGCGATGCTATGTGGAGAGCTCCGAAAGACCGTGTGATTATTTGGTAATTAGGTAGTTGATAAACCTTCAAATGCCTGTGATTATAAAAATGACTGATTCTGTGAAACACAGGATCAGTTTTTTGCTTCCTTATTGGTGTCCGTTTTGATACAACAAAAAGACAACCTTCAGGGAAAGAAGGTTGCCTTTTTTAGACTTATCAGAAATAAGTGATTAGTTGTTAAGGGCAGCAGCCATAGTAGCTGCAACTTCTGATTCAAAGTCGTTAGCTTTTTTCTCGATACCTTCACCAACTTCAAAACGTGCAAAAGCAATCGCTTTAGCGTTTACTGAGTCAAGGTAAGCTTCAACAGTTTTGCTGTCGTCCATGATGTAAACTTGTGCAAGAAGAGTGTAAGCTTGGTCAACTTTAGTGTTGTCAAGCATGAAGCGGTCCATTTTACCTGGGATGATTTTGTCCCAGATCTTTTCTGGTTTGCCTTCAGCAGCAAGTTCAGCTTTGATGTCTGCTTCAGCAGCAGTAATCACGTCGTCTGATAATTGAGCTTTTGAACCGTATTTCAAGAATGGAAGTGCTGGTTTGTCAACCATTGCACGAGATTCGTTGTCAAGTTCGATAGCGTGGTTCAATTGAGCAAGTTCATCTTTGATGAATTGTGCATCAAGTTCAGTGTATGAAAGTACAGTTGGTTTCATTGCAGCGATATGCATTGATACTTGTTTAGCAAGAGCATCATCGCCACCTTCGACAACTGAGATAACCCCGATACGGCCACCGTTGTGTTGGTAAGCACCGAAGTGTTGCTCGTCAGTTTTTTCAATCAAAGCAAAACGACGGAATGAGATTTTTTCACCGATAGTAGCAGTTGCGTTAACGTAAGCGTCAACAAGTGTTTCACCAGAAGGCATTACAAGTGCAAGAGCTTCTTCGTTGTTAGCTGGTTTGCCTTCTGCGATTACTTTAGCAGTTGCGTTTACCAATTCAACGAATTGTGCGTTTTTAGCAACGAAGTCAGTTTCAGCGTTAACTTCAACAACAGCAGCAACGTTACCATGAACGTAAACGCCAGTTAAACCTTCAGCAGCAACACGGTCAGCTTTTTTAGCTGCTTTAGCCATTCCTTTTTCACGAAGAAGTTCAACGGCTTTGTCCATGTCACCATCTGTTTCAACAAGTGCTTTTTTAGCGTCCATAACGCCGGCACCAGATTTTTCACGTAATTCTTTTACAAGCTTAGCTGTAATTTCTGCCATGTGTAGTATCCTCCAAATTATGTTTGTTTTCGTTTAAAAAAACGAGACAGAGCGGTTTGCTTTCTGCCCCGTTTGGTTTTCGATTGTTAAAGACAAACGAAGTTTGTCACGAGAGTTAGAAACTCTGTGCTAATTAAGCGTTGTCGCCTTCTACAACTTCAACGATTTCTTCGATTGACTCAGCTTGAGTGTCAGCTTCAAAAGCAACGTCTGCATCTTCACCTTGACGGCCTTCGATAACAGCGTCAGCCAATTTAGCAGTGATCAATTTAACGGCACGGATAGCGTCATCGTTAGCTGGGATGATAACATCGATATCATCTGGATCAGCGTTTGTATCAACCATAGCTACAACTGGGATACCAAGTTTTTTAGCTTCTTTAACAGCGATTTGTTCTTTATGTGGGTCAACAACGTACATTACGTCTGGGATACGAGGCATATCTTCGATACCGCCCAAGAATTTTTCAAGACGAGCGCGTTGTTTGTTAAGAAGTGCAACTTCTTTCTTAGGAAGAACGTCGAAAGTTCCTTCTTCTTCCATGCGTTTGATTTCTTTCAAACGAGCGATACGTTTTTGGATTGTTCCCCAGTTAGTAAGTGTTCCACCCAACCAACGGTGGTTGATGAAGTATTGACCTGCACGAGTTGCTTCGTCAGCAACTGCTTCAGCAGCTTGTTTTTTAGTACCAACGAACAAGATAACAGCGTCGTTAGCTGCTGCATCACGAACGAATTCGTAAGCTTGGTCAGCTAATTTTACAGTTTGTTGCAAGTCGATAACGTGGATACCGTTACGCTCTGTGAAGATGTATTTAGCCATCTTAGGGTTCCAGCGACGAGTTTGGTGACCAAAGTGAACACCAGCCTCAAGAAGTTGTTTCATTGAAATTACTGCCATGAGTAGTTTCTCCTTTATAAAATGTTTTTTCCCTCTTCTAAACTTCGACTTGCAGGCTAACCTAGCGGCAACAAGCCCACAATTGGTCTAGAATGAGTATTTGCCGTCTACACGACCCTACTATATTATCAAAAAAAAGGCTTAAAAGCAAGTCCAAACCCTATAAAAACGATGGACCTCTGAAAGGGTACGGGAGAAAACTTGCGAAATACTTAGAATTAAGTTATAGTGAACTTGTATTACTATTGGAGGCGCTTACATGAATAACGTTATCACTTTCCAGTTGCTTGGCATTCCACGTATTTTGCTCAATAACGAAGAACAATTTTTTGCTTTTGCCAAAGTGAATGCACTCCTTTATTATTTAGCTGTTAATGGTTCTGTGAGTCGTGAGATGGCTGCCAGTTTGTTATGGGAAAACAAAAACACGCAGACTGCCAAGAAGAACTTGCGCAACACCATCTATCAGGCTAATAAGGTCTTGCAGAGTGATGTGATTATCTGTCCTAATCGTAATATGCTTCGCCTAAATCCAGCTCTTGATATTCAAACCGATATTGCCCGCTTTTTGGAGGCTCCCCTTGCGCATTTGGCACTGTATCAGGGAGAATTTTTACAAGGTTTTTACCTTAAAAGCGGTGAGGAATTTGACCTGTGGGTCTCAAAAATTCGCATGCAGTGTGAGCAGGTCTACCTTAAAACTTGTTATCAAAAAATCGAAGAGGGGTTATCTCTGGATGCCATTGAAGATACTGAAGAGCATTTAAAACAACTTATTGAACGTGATGAATTTGAAGAGAAAAATTACCAGCTCTTGATGCGACTTTATCAGCAAGATAATCGTCCTAGTAAGGTCATCGAGACCTATTATCAATTAGTGAATGTTTTGGATAAAGAATTAGGGATTCAACCTAGTCCGCAAAGCCAACAGATTTATCAGGAAGTAGTCGCCAAAGATCGTAATGAACGTAAAATCAAACATTTTTTACGTAATAGTAATCATTTTTTGGGTCGGATTGATGAAATTAAGCAACTAGAAGCTTATTTTGCTAATTGTTTAACCTATCGAGAAGTAGGCGCTTTACTTTTGATTGGAGATACTGGGATTGGTAAGCGGACGCTGGCGAGACAAGTGCTGGCTAATCAAACGCAGGATTACCAAATTGTGACGGCTAATTGTTTTCGAGAAGAGGCTATGGACTCTTTGTTGCCTTGGCGTAATATTTTAGATGGCTTAGGCGACTTGGTGATTCAGCATCGCTTGTTGTCGACCAAAGCGTGGCGAGCAGCACTCAAACAATGTTTCCCAACGGCGACCGTTTTTCAAGAGCATGTGGCGCATCCTTTTGTTAAAGACCATACCAGTTTGTTGGTTTCCTTTGTGGTTGATATTTTACAAAATCTAGCAGACATCAAGGCTTTAGTAGTATTGATTGAAGATTGTCACTGGATGGATGAGGACAGTTTGACCTTACTGCAACGGGTCATGAATCAGCTGTCCCATTATCCCATAGCTTTTGTTTTAACCAAACATTTAGGAACCACTCCTCAACTGGGAACTTGTCTAAATGCTTTAATCAGTCAGGGACGCTTAGAAAGTATTCGACTGGAACCGTTCACCCGACAAGAAAGTTCAGTTTATATCCGCAGTCAATTGGGGAGCCAGAGTGTGACGGAGCAAGAAATTGATCACCTCTATCAAGCTAGTCAAGGAATCCCTTTTTTCTTATCAGAATACACCCAAACCTTGTTGCGAAAAGAAAAGTTTGTGCCTCTAACCCCTGCTATTAAGGCTAAATTGGGGCTAAAATTAGCTAATCTCAATAGCCGTGATGATGAACTGTTGCACTACCTATCTTGTTGCCGAGGAGCCGTGCCTTTAAACACCTTGGCTCAGCTGATGCTGCTGCCGCTTGAGGAAGTCATTGAGATGGTGGATAGTCTATGCCACTATTATATTTTAGTGGAAGAGAATAAGGGAGAGGAGGTGTTGATTTCATTTCGTCAGCGAATTATTCAACTCTATAGTTATGACCGTTTATCTTTGTCAAAAAGGCGTTTATTGCACGGACAAATTGCCAAACGGTTAGAAGATTTACTGCCTATTTTGACACCAAGCCCTCACTTATTAGATGACATTGCTTACCATTATCAGGAATCACGACAGGTGATTAAGGCTTTGGAATACAACCTTAACTATCTAGATGCTACCTTGCCATTTCAGCATGAGCTGTTTCCCATTTATTCAAAGAGTATTGGCTCCTTGGAAAAGTCAGATCGTGACCATCAACGCTTAATGCAAGAGCAGTTTGATAAGATTCGGCAAAGCATTGCGGATTTGGAACTGATCTATGATAATAACCGTGATTTCCAGCAGTTGCTTATTCGTTTTTCTTACCTTGAAGGCCGTTATGATATTCGAACAGGGAGGTATCAAGAAGGGATTAAACACATTCAAAAGGTCATCGCTTTGGCAACCGAGCTACAACAACCCTCCTTCTTGCTAGAAGGCTATCGCCAGTTAATTCATTACTGTATCCAAGTGGAAAACAAGCCAGAAATGCGTTATTACACTAGTCTTTCATTGGAGGCAGCGGTTGCTGCTAATCATTTTGAGGCCATTGCGATTAGTTTGCGGTTAAACGGTCTCTATCATTTGATTATTGGGGAGTTAAATGAGGCAGAGCGTCTGCTTCAACAGTCGATTGACTTCTTTAAGGTGACGCCAGGCTTGCAAGCTAACTATGCGATTCAGATTGCTGCTGCCTTAGATTATTTGGGGGAGATTGCCCAGATTCGCTATCAGTTTGAAAAGGCCGTTGCTTATCAAAAACAAGCCATTGCCTTGACCGAAAACAAGCCAGCTGAGTTATCGGTGAGTATTTTTTATATTGGATTAGGGATTTCCTACTTTTATTTAGCTGATTTTGAACAAGCTGAGCAAATCTTGAGTTTGGCTAAGGAAGCTTTGGTCAATCATAGTTATCCTTGGAAAGAAACGCAACTTGAAATTTACCTGGCCATGATTCAATGGAAAAAGGGTAATTATCAGCCAGCCTTGACCCTACTTGATTACAGAGAAACCTTGATGTCTAGGTATCGCAATCCGCGAGATAAGGGCTTGGTTTTCTATTTGATGGCTGTGGTCAAGTACCAATTGATACGTCAAGGAGCTACCCTAAGTCAGCAGGAAAAGGAAATGGCAGACCACCTGTTGTCAGAATCCTTTGAGTATTATTATGAGATTGCTAGTACTAACCTCAACCCTTACCGAGATTGTCATTTGGTGAGTGAGTTGAACGATTTGCGTCAACAATTATCTGCTAAAAGCTAAGGAAAACCCTCTGATTCACATCAGAGGGTTTTAGCTATGTTGTGCCATAATCTGTACGAGGTAAAAGATAAAGGTGGCTGCTAAATTGGCGGTGTGGTTATCAATATCGTGTGGTGGTGAAACCTCAACCACATCAAAGCCAACTAATTTTCCGCTAGCTGCAATGTGTTGCAAAACTAAGACGGCAAGTTTTGGGTCAACACCGAGGGATTGGATAGCACTAACCCCAGGTGCAGCACCAACTGAGAAGCAGTCCATGTCAATGGTCAGATAGACCCTTTCTTGCCCTTCTAAGAAACGATCAATGGTCTGGCAAACCTTTTGATAGCCCATGCGATAAATATCTTGCCCAGTCAAAAATTGAATGCCCTTGGATTTTGCTACAAAGTCAAATAAGAAGAGGTTATTGTTATGTTCTTGAATGCCTAAAACAAGATAGTTAAAAAGGCGATTTTCCGCAACAGCATCATCAAACATCTGGCGGAATCCTGTACCAGAATTGGGGCCTGTTTGGTCGTAGGGCCTTAAATCAAAGTGAGCATCCATGTTAATGACGGCTAGGTCGTCACTTGGGGCTAGGCTTTGACGAAGGCCTAAGTAATGCCCGTAGGCTGTCTCGTGGCCACCTCCTAAGACGATGGGTCTGAGATTAAGGTCACGCATCCGTTTGATGGCCTTGCTTAAACTGCTTTGCAGTTGTTCCAAAGAGCGGTTGGGGCCGTCAATGTTTCCCACATCGTAAACCATGACTTGGTTTCCTAAATGCCAAGGGAGTTTGGCGAGCTGGGTTCGTATGGCGGCTGGACTTTCAACTGCTCCGACACGACCATTATTGATATAAACCCCCTTATCACTTTTAAAGCCAATCAAGGCAAAATGTGTCCCTTCAAATGGGGTTAGTGAGCTGTCATTAAGGTCAAGGAAGGTCATGACCATGCCCCATTTGGCAGCGTATAAGTCGTCATCAATCGCACCATGGTAGTAACTGGTGGTAGATGGGTAGTAATCTTCTAGCATGCGCGTCATCTCCTTTAGGATTATGATAGCAAAATAAAGCTTAGAGTCAACACTTTCTTGGCCTTTGTCATTGCTTTTTAGGAATAGCAGAGCAATAAAATCGTCTGCTTTTGGTCCCAGTCAGTTAGCCCAAAGAGGCCATGACTTTTGCCACAGCCCCTTTTGGTTAAAGAAGTACCTTATTCACTAAAATTGGATACTCAACTCAACTGCCTGTTCAACCGCTTCGAGGAAGCTTGGGTCTTCAATGACTGCTGATGCCTTGTTTAATTCATCGTAGATTTCGATGTCTTTATCGTGTTCGATAAAGTTAACTTCCTTGCGGAAGAGATCGTAGGCAACCTTAGTCCCTTTACCTAGTTCATGATTTTCAGGTTTGAGATCAAGAGCTTGGCAGGCTGCCATGATTTCAGTAGCCACGATGCGGCGAGAATTTTTAAGGATTTCACCGGCCTTGCGAGCAGCGGTAGTGCCCATGCTGACAAAATCTTCTTGGTTTTCACAAGATGGGATAGAATCCACGCTGGCTGGATGTGCCAAAACCTTGTTTTCAGAAGCAAGAGAGGCACAGGCGTACTGGGTAATCATAAAGCCTGAATTGAGACCTGGGTATTTGACAAGGAAGGATGGTAGTTTGCTGAGCTGGCTATTGACCAAACGTTCCACACGGCGTTCAGAAACATTTCCAATTTCAGAAATGGCAATGCCTAAGAAGTCAAAAGGCTGTGCCATTGGTTCTCCGTGGAAATTACCTCCTGAAATAACGTGGCCATCTTTACAGATAATTGGATTATCTGTGACAGAATTGATTTCAATGTCAACTTTGGATTTGACATAGGCGATACTGTCTTTACTAGCCCCATGAATTTGAGGGATGCAGCGCAAGGTGTAAGGGTCTTGCACACGAGATTGAGTAGCCACGGTTGTGTTTTGGCTACCTTCTAGGAGGTTTCGGATATTGCGGGCTGTTGCCAACTGGCCGCTTTGTGGGCGAATGGTGTGAAGATTTTCTTCAAATGGACTAGTGATTCCGTTATGCACTTCAAGGGAAAGGGCACCCGCTAGGTCTGACAATTTCAATAATTGAATGGCGTCATAGGTTGCAAGGGCACCGATTGCAGTGAGAACAGTTGTTCCGTTGATAAGGGCGAGTCCTTCTTTAGCGGCTAAAGAAATCTTGTCAATACCAGCTTTATCAAGAGCTTCTTGACCAGAAAGAAGCTCTCCTTTGTAGTAAGCTTTCCCTAGACCAAGCATAGGAAGCACCATGTGAGCAAGCGGCGCCAAATCTCCTGAAGCCCCTAGAGACCCTTTTTCAGGAATGTAAGGATGAACCCCTTTATTGAGCAGTTCCAACAGTTTTTCAATGGTGGATAGACGAATACCAGAATACCCTTTGACTAGTGAATTGATACGGATCAGCATGATAGCGCGCACGGCATCTTCTGGCAATGGGTCACCAAATCCACTAGCATGGGTACGAATCAAATTTTCTTGGAGTTGAACTGTATCTTCTGGTGAGATGCTCACGTTACAAAGGGATCCAAAACCAGTGGTCACCCCGTAAACCACCCGTTTTTCACTGACAATGTCATCAACAATTTTACGAGAGGCATTCACAGCTTCAACAGCACTATCATCAATGCGACAGGCTACACCTTGGCGAGCAATCGCAATCACGTCTTCGATAGTAAGGCTTTCGCCATCTAAATTAATCACTCTTGTCATAGTTTTTTCTCCTAGATTTGTTCCTTAGGGGGCATTTGGTCCATTTGGTGGTTACGTCCGTGCATAAGGTAGTACACACTACTTGCAATGATGACACCAACTGCACCATAGACAAAGTTCATTGGGTTGTCACCCCAAATCATAACTAAACTAACGATAACTGCAAGAATCGGGATAATAGGGCCAAATGGTACTCGGAAGATCACATTAGCATCAGGAGCATCTTTCCGTAATTTCATAACGGCTAGTGCTGTTGGAATGTATTGGAAGAAGCGGAAAACAACACTGAGTTTTGCTAAGTTTTCAAATGAGCCAGTGAGTAGGAGTACAATAGCAATTGCTCCTGAAACCAAGATAGCAACGAGTGGTGCGCCATTTTTATTTTGCTTGGCAATAGCTGCTGGTAAAAGTCCTTCATCAGCAATGGCAGCACCGTAACGTGGCACCATGATGGATTCTCCCATGTTAAGACCTGTAATGGAAATTAAAGCACCGATTGACACCATCCAAGCGCCAGCAGGGCCTATCATTTTAACAAAGGCATCTTGAACAGGTGCATTGGTCATCATGATTTGAGAGCCAAGCATGGCAATAGTTCCACCGATAATCAGCATGTATAAGACAGAGACGATGCTGATTGATCCTAAAATAGCACGTGGCACATTTTTTTCAGGGTCACGCATTTCCCCAGCGACAATAGAGAGGGTTTCAAAACCGATAAAGCCATAGAAGATATAAACAGCAGTATTGGAAATAGCCCCTAAGAGGTCAGTCCCTGGTTCCAATTGAACAAAAGGGGTAAAGTTAGGAAGCCCATTTTTGATGAAGAAAAGGGTACAAGCAGAGAAGGCAACGATTGGGATTAACTTAGCAATGGTGGCTGTGATGGTGAAAATTTTAGAGGTTTTCAAGCCAGCAATATTCATCAAAGACAGTAAGATAATCAGTCCAACACTAATAGGAATGTGCCAACCTTCGAAGGCTGGGAAGGTAATGATAAACATTCTGGCAAATCCAGCTGCCATGGCTGCCCAAGCGAAGATGGTAACGGCCCAACCAAGGAAGCCAACGTTAAAGCCGATAAAATCACCAAAGGCTCGTTTAGAATATTGGAAAGCTCCGCCATTTTTCCCAAAATAACCAGAGACTTCTGCAAAACAAACCGCCAGCATGATGGTCAAAATAGCTGTCCCAAACATAACGGCGATGGATGCAGGGCCGAGGCCCTTGTAAATGGCCCTAGGTAAGAGAAAGATACCAGAGCCGATAACGGCATTGATACCGTAAAGAGTGGCACCGCTCAAGCTAAACTTAGCCTGTTCTCTTTCTTGTTCGTTCATGTGATTTGACGCCATAATAATGCTCTCCTTTTTGTATGCAAGTTGCGTTCAAATGTAATGGGTAGGGTCGCTAGGAAATGAAGAATACCTCGCGTTAGGAGGTTGCCTCTTAAGTCTAACGACGGTGATGAGACATTGATTAGCGATGAGAAAATAAGTAGCTGTTGTGATGATGTGAATGACAGCCTAAAAAGATGAGACTTGAGTCAATAATTTGCTACTGACATCGTCGGTCTTGTTCCATTAGGAGTTGTGCCATAAGCCTACCCAAACAGCTACTGGGGTTTGGACGGGGCTTGTTTGATTGGAGCAAACTTTTAGGTCTGAAAGGCTGGCCTCCTGGTCGATTACCAACAAGTGATTGGCTTCAAGTTCTTGATTCACCTGATTGGTCACAGAATAAGTCAGCTTGCTTAGGGCATAAAGCAGTTGGCAGTCCGCTTTGAGTGCCTCAAATGGTGTGTCAGACCAGACGGGTAATAATTGCCCTCGGTAATGATCATCATACATTAAATTGATGTCTTGGCAGGTTCCACGACTGACTATTCTGGCATCGCCTTCAAACGCATAGGGTTCAAAAGGAGTTAGGGAAATCTCTTTAGCATGACTCAAATCACTTAATGTGATGGGCTTGTCTAGGCTCATTAGGATCCTGTGATAGCCATCAAGTAAGGTAAAGGTTGTCTGTCGTAGTGCCACGGTTGCAGTTGAGAGACGGTAGGAGAATTTTCTCTCTCCGTAGTCTCCATTCTCAGGATAAAGGAACAATTGTTTCGTTTTGCCACCAGACCAATCTGTCTGGAGGTAATCAGAGGGCGTTTTGATTGTTACCTTTGTCATTTGTTCTCTCCTTATTTCCGATTAGAATAATCCTGTGATGTTGCCCTCCTCGTCAATATCAATTGTTTCGCTGGCAGGTACTTTTGGAAGGCCAGGCATGGTCATGATAGCACCTGTTAGGGCAACGATAAATCCTGCTCCTGCGGACACTTTAAGGTTGCTAATAGTCACTGTAAAGTCAGTTGGTGCGCCAAGTTTTTTGGCATCGTCTGAGAAGGAATATTGGGTTTTGGCCATGCAAATTGGGTAGTTGCCAAAGCCGAGACGTTCTAAGTCAGCCAGTTCACGTTTGGCTGCTGGGCTCAAGTTGATGCCTTTACCACCGTAAACCTTGGTAACGATTTTAGTCAGTTTGGTTTCAATGCTATCGTCTTCCTCATAAACAAAGCGGAATTGATTGTCTTGCTCGGCTAGTGTCACGACTTTTTCAGCCAGTTCACGGCCACCAGCTCCGCCATTTGCCCAAACATCAGAAATCACAACATCAACGCCACGTTTGTTGCAGGCATCATAGACAGCTTGTAATTCAGCATCGGTATCAAGCGGGAATTTATTGATTGCAACGACAACTGGAAGGCCATAGACGTCTTGGATATTAGCCAAATGTTTGTCAAGGTTAGGCAAACCATCCACAACGGCTTGAACATTTTCAGTAGCCAAGTCAGTTTTTTGAACGCCACCGTGCATTTTAAGGGCACGAATAGTGGCTACTAGGACAACGGCTGCTGGACGAAGGCCGGACATGCGGCATTTGATGTCAATGAATTTTTCAGCTCCAAGGTCAGCACCAAATCCAGCTTCGGTAACGGCATAATCACCATATTTCAAGGCTAGTTTGGTGGCGAGGACACTATTACAGCCATGGGCGATATTAGCAAATGGGCCACCGTGAATGAGGGCTGGTGTGTGTTCCAGGGTTTGCACGAGATTAGGATGAATCGCATCTTTGAGCAGAGCGGCTAGGGCACCACCAGCTTTCAAGTCTTTAGCTGTTACAGGTTCACCTTGGTAGTTGTAACCGATGATGATTTTTTCAAGGCGGGCTTTGAGGTCAGAAATATTTTCGGATAGGCACAGGATTGCCATGATTTCAGAGGCGACGGTAATGTCATAACCATCTTCACGAGGAACCCCGTTGACCTTGCCTTGCAAGCCGTCAACAATATGACGAAGCTGGCGGTCATTCATATCCACCACACGTTTCCAAGTGATACGTCTGGAATCAATGCCTAGGCTATTGCCATGGTGAATGTGGTTATCAATCAAGGCAGCCAATAAGTTGTTGGCGACACCGATGGCATGAAAGTCCCCTGTAAAGTGAAGGTTGATGTCTTCCATTGGGACAACTTGCGCGTGGCCACCGCCAGCAGCTCCTCCCTTAACCCCAAAAACAGGACCAAGAGAAGGTTCACGAAGGGCAATAACTGCTTTTTTTCCAATGGCAGAAAGAGCATCTACCAATCCAACGGAAGTAGTGGTTTTGCCTTCACCAGCTGGTGTTGGTGAGATAGCAGTGACAAGAATGAGTTTGCCATCAGGTTTGTCTTTTAAGGCGACCAGTTGACGGGCATCAATTTTTGCCTTGTACTTGCCATAGAGACAGAGCGCTTCCTCGTCAATCCCTAATTGATTGGCAACCTTACTGATAGGCTCCATAGTGACAGAGTTGGCTATTTCAATATCTGATAAAACCATAGTTGCTCCTTTACTTGTTAAACAATATCGAGAATTTTCGTGTAGATGTCATCTGCCAAATGACAGCCCTTGTCTAGTAAGGCTTGTCCTTTTTGGCGATAGTCGGTAACAAAGTCTTCATCTTTGATGCCAGACAGATTAATCAAAACATTCAACCAAGCGCCTTGTAAACCTGCTTTTAAGTTTAAAGCAGCAACTCCTAAGTCGCTAGCAGCATTTGTATTAGACTTACCGACAGCTGTTGCAGTGATCTCAAGTGCTTCGACCATGAGGGTCATCATCTCAAAAGGTGATTGTGCAGCTGTTTTCAAGGCCTCTTGCATGGCAGTTCGTCTGGCAGCCTTGTCTGCGTCAGTCTCTTTTGGCATATCAAAAACGGCAGAAACCAGGTTGAAGGCTTCGGTATCTTTGTCAATGGCATCTAATAAGTCCTGTTGCAAGCGACTACTTTTGGTATGAAGGTCTTCAATGATAACTTGATAATCAGCATACTTTTTCTTACCAAGAGTCAATTCACAGACCATCTTGGTTAAGGAAATGCCGTTGGCACCTGATAGTGCAGCAGCAGAACCACCACCTGGAGCAGGGGCATCTGAGCTAAGGACTTTAGCGAAATCTGTTAAGCTTAAATCAACTAAACCCATAGAGAACCTCCTAACCTAGCAAATGGTTTTCAAGAACTTGTTTATTGTAGTCAAAGTCCTCAACTTGTAAGTAGTATTCAGCCACATCGATTAAGGCCTTGGCTGGCGCTAAGCCGATGACTTCAGAACCAATAACATTCACACCGTAGCGACGCGCTTCAAATTTGATGGTTTCAAAAGTACGGTAAAGAGAACATTTTTCAAAGTTAACCATGTTCATGGAGACTTGGGCAATATGGCGGTCTTCTAACATAACACCGATAGCTTTACAATATTTGTAGCCACCACCTGAACCGCGGATAATTTTAGCAATTTTATTAGCAATGTCTATATTGTCAGTATCCAAATTAACATTGAAGGCAACCAATGGCATGCGAGCACCGACGGCAGTTACTCCAGCAGTTGGGTGAATCTTACTGTCTCCGTAATCAGGTGCCCAGTCCTCTTCCAATAGTTTTTCTGGCATGCCTTCAAACTGACCTTTACGGATTTTAGCAAGGTTTTGACGTTCTGGACGTGTGGCAGAATCTTCATAAAGGAAGATTGGGATTCCAAGTTCACGGTTAATCCGTTCTGCGACTTGTTTGGAAATTTCGACACACTCTTGTGTAGTGATGTCTTTGATCGGAACGAATGGGCAGACATCGGTTGCTCCCATACGAGGGTGTTCACCATGATGTTTGGTCATATCAATGTTTTCAGAAGCGTATTTCACCAGTTGGAAAGCTGCTTCCTGGATAGACTGGTCATCTCCAACCAAGGTAAACACGCTCCGGTTGTGGCTCGCATCAGAAGAGTAGTCGAGAAGGGTCACTCCAGGAATACTTTTGGCCGTCGCTACCAAGCCGTCGATAACAGCCTGATTTTGGCCTTCTGAGAAGTTGGGAATACATTCAACAATTTTCGCCATGTTTAATCTCCTTTTATGTCATTGAGTTACTCATTAAGGGAATAGGTTACCTGCTTTAGATAACGTTTACATTTTTAGCTGGCAGTTATTACTGAAATAATTGATTTACCGCTGAAGTCACAAGGTCATCGTCAGCCAAATATGGAATAGTGATGTGATCAGTACCTGCATGGAGACGATTATACTCAATAGCGGTTTCAATAGCGTGTTCATTGCGAGCCCAATTGCGACGAGCAACACCGCCCATAGTATCCCAAGCAATAGCAGATTTAATAATCTCATCAATGCGTTCGCTACCATCTAGAACAAGTCCAAAGCCGCCATTGATGGCTTTACCGATACCAGTTCCGCCACCGTTATGGAGGGCCACTAAACTCATGCCACGCGCAGCATTACCAGCGTAACATTGCACCGCCATATCACAGGTCACATTGGAACCGTCTTTAATGTTTGAGGTTTCACGAAATGGTGAGTCGGTACCAGACACGTCATGGTGGTCACGACCAATCATGACAGGTCCAATCTTGCCTTTGCGGACCAATTCATTAAATTTAAGGGCGATAGTCACACGACCGATACAGTCTTGGTAAAGGATCCGGGCTTGGGTACCAACTACGAGTTGATTTTTCTCAGCATCACGAATCCAGTTGTAGTTATCACGGTCTTGATAGCGGCGGTCAGGATCGATAGCTTCCATGGCAGCTTTGTCAGTAGCCACCAAGTCTTCGTGTTTACCACTCAAGCAGACCCAACGGAAAGGTCCATAGCCATAGTCAAAAAGCATAGGTCCCATGATATCTTCCACATAGGATGGCCAGATAAAGCCGTCTTTGTCGTTACGACCATTCTTAGAAATTTCTGTAATACCAGAGTCGTAAACAGACTTCATAAAGGCATTGCCGTAGTCAAAGAAATAGGTGCCATTTTCAGTTAACGTCTTAATAGCTTCAAAATGCCGTGCCAAGGTATCATCAACCATTTGGTGGAAGGTATCTTTATCTTCTGCCAAGAGCCGGGTTCTTTCGTCAAAGCTAATACCTACTGGGCAGTAGCCACCGTCATAAACGTTGTGACAAGAGGTTTGGTCAGACAAAAGGTCAACATGAATCTGCTTGTCATTGACGTACTCTAAAAGGTCAACAATATTACCATGGTAAGCAATCGAAGTGGACCCCTTAGCATCTATGGCTTTTTGGGCTAATTGCAGAGCTTCTTCAGGGCTCTCAGCAATTTGGCTAACCCAGCCTTGCGAATGACGGGTTTCAATCCGAGATTGGTCAACTTCAGCAACAATGGCAACGGCTTTAGCAATTTCAGCAGCCTTACCTTGTGCCCCACTCATGCCTCCTAAACCAGATGAGATGAAAAGCTTACCGGTCAAATCACCGTCATCAGCCACTCCAAGTTTGAGACGACCAGCATTTAAGAGAGTATTAAATGTTCCATGAACAATCCCTTGTGGACCAATATACATCCAACCACCTGCGGTCATTTGACCATAGTTGGTGACACCCATTTCTTCGGCGATTTCCCAGTCTTTCATGTTGTCGTATTCACCCACCAAAAGGCCATTTGTAATGATAACGCGAGGCGCTTCAGGTTTGGATTTGAAGAGACCAACTGGATGACCAGACTCAACCACTAAGGTTTGTTCATCAGTCATGACCTCTAGGTATTTTTTGATTAATTGGTATTGCATCCAGTTAGCACAAACAGAACCAGTTTCTCCATAAGTAACTAATTCGTAAGGGTACAAGGCAATCTCAAAACTCAAGTTATTGTCAATCATGACTTGCATAGCCTTGGTGGCTGTACAAGTGCCTTTGTACTCGTCAATCGGTTTTCCATAAATGCGATCTTTTGGTCTCCAGCGGTAGCCATAAATGCGGCCACGGGTTTTGAGTTCTTCCAAAAATTCTGGAATGACTTCTTCGTGGAACTTCGTAGGTACATAGCGTAGGGCATTTTTTAAGGCAATTTCGGTTTGAGACTGGCTCAATCGAAAACCTCTGTCCGGTGCTCTGCGGATACCTTCTTCGAACACAGTCTTTTCAGGTAAAACATCGTCTAACTTAACGGTCATAGCAGCAGCTATTTCAGTTTCACTGTAAAATGACATAGAAAACTCCTCCTTAAATTATTTTTTTATTGTCGAGATTAGTCTAACTTAGCCTAGTCTATAAAAAGTCAACCAGAGATAGAAATGCTAAAAAAGTCTAAAAATATCGCGATAACCTATTTTTTGACTAAAATTTGACGCTTTGACAGTAAGATGATGGTATGACAAAATGAAACTAGGGAAAGAGAGACTTTTTGTCCCAAGTGCTGAACGATGACAGACTTAAGTCATCAGTTAGAGGAGGAGCCAAAGCTAGTCTTCCAAAAGCAGATTGACCAGCAAATTTCCTGTCAAAAGAGTGGGACTGAGCAGTGTCTTTCCCTTATAACGAATGAATCGCAATCTGATAACAAGTCATGCTAACAAAGGAGGTTTTTATGGTTGCTGATGTCTTATTAACACATTTTAATCAAATCGTTTGCCCCAATGATCCTGGTCATCCTTTGACCGGGCAAGAAATGAAAGAAGCTACCATTATCGAAGATGGTTACTTGGCTCTCAAAGATGGTCTCATCATGGCTCTTGGTTCTGGACAGCCAGATGCTAGTTTAATTGGACCAGAGACTGTTGTGCGTTCATATGAAGGTAAAATTGCGACACCTGGTATTATTGACTGTCATACCCATTTGGTTTATGGCGGTAGTCGAGAACATGAATTTGCACAGAAACTAGCAGGCGTTCCTTATTTAGACATTCTTGCTCAAGGTGGAGGCATTTTAAGCACGGTAAGGGCCACTCGGGCAGCTAGCTTTGACAATCTTTATCAAAAATCTAAGAGATTGCTGGACTATATGTTGCTTCACGGGGTAACTACCGTCGAAGCTAAAAGTGGTTACGGCCTTGACTGGGAAACAGAAAAACGCCAATTGGATGTTGTTGCTGCCTTGGAAAAAGATCATCCTATTGATTTGGTCTCCACTTTTATGGCAGCTCATGCGATTCCAGAAGAATACAAAGGGAATGCTAAGGCTTACCTCGATGAGATTGTTGAGCAGATGTTACCAGAGGTGAAGAAAGAGAATCTGGCAGAATTTTGTGATATTTTTTGTGAGAAGAATGTCTTTACTGCGGAGGAATCACGTTATCTTTTAAGTAAGGCTAAAGAATTAGGCTTCAAGCTTCGTATTCACGCAGACGAAATTGCGTCTATCGGTGGGGTTGATGTAGCAGCAGAATTGGGCGCCATAAGTGCAGAACACTTAATGATGGCAACTGATGAGGGCATCGCCAAAATGAGTCAAGCAGGCGTGATTGGAAATCTTCTCCCAGCGACTACCTTTAGTTTAATGGAAGATACCTATGCACCAGCGCGCAAGATGATTGATGCTGGCATGGCCATTACTCTCTCAACAGATAGTAATCCTGGTAGTTGTCCAACAGCTAATATGCAATTTGTCATGCAGTTAGGGTGTTTCATGTTACGCTTAACGCCCATTGAAGTGTTAAATGCTGTTACTATTAATGCGGCATATTCTGTCAATCGTCAGGAGAGAGTTGGCAGTTTGACAGTTGGTAAAGAAGCAGATATTGCCATTTTTGACGCTCCAAATATTGATTACCCTCTTTATTTCTTTGCCACTAACTTGATCCATCAAGTTTACAAAAAAGGTCAACTTGTCGTTGACCAAGGTCGCATCCTTTAAAAAGTCCCAAAAAGAAGCTTTGAGCATTAGCTCAAAGCTTCTTTTGATAGGGTATTATTATTGACGAATCAAGTAGTCAAAGGCACCGATGGCGGCAGTAGCCCCAGATCCCATTGAAATAATGATTTGTTTATAAGCTGAATCAGTACAGTCCCCAGCAGCAAAGATACCAGGAATATTGGTTGACCCATGTTTATCCACGATAATTTCACCGCGGTCGGTTAGGTTCACACCGCTATCCTTGAGCCAAGCTGTATTTGGAACAAGACCAATTTGGACAAAGACCCCTTCAAGGTCAATGTGTTTGTCTTCACCGCTATCACGTTCAGTGTAGTTGAGACCAGTAACATGATCGTCACCAACAATGTCTTTAGTAGCAACATTTTTGATAATAGTCATGTTAGCAGTATCAGCTGCGCGGTCTTGAAGCACTTTGTCAGCTTTGAGCTCAGGCAAGAATTCTAACACGTAAACGTGTTTAGCAAGACCAGCCAAATCAAGGGCAGCTTCTAATCCAGAGTTTCCACCACCGATAACAGCAACGTCCTTGCCTTCAAAGAGAGGACCATCACAGTGAGGGCAGTAAGTCACCCCTTTATTACGGAATTCATCTTCTCCAGGAACATTGATGTTACGCCATTTGGCACCAAGAGCTAAAATAGCAGTTTTGGCTTGTAAAACCGCACCATTAGCTAGAGTAACCTCGATGTTTTCTTTTTTCTCGATAGAAGTAGCTAGTTGTGCTTTGATAATATCCACATCGTAAGACTTGGTATGGGCCTCTACTTCGGCCATTAATTTTGGTCCTTCAGTGTAAAGGGTACCAATCATATTTTCGATGCCGACAGTTTCCATGACCTGACCACCAAAGGTCTCAGCCAATAAACCTGTTTTCAATCCTTTACGGGCTGCATAGATAGCAGCGCTATTGCCCGCAGGTCCACCACCAACAACAAGGACATCATAGACCCCTTTATCCGCAAAGGCTTCTTCTGAAAGGGGACCAGCGACTTGTTCTAAGAGTTGTTCGATAGTAGCACGGCCTGAAGTGAATTCTTCACCATCTAAGAAGACAGTTGGTACAGACATAATGCCTTTTGCTTTCACTTCATCTTGGAACATGCCACCTTCCACCATAGTATGTGAAATCTTGTCATTCAAAACAGACATAATGTTGAGAGCTTGAACAACGTCTGGACAGTTATGGCAGGTTAAGCTGACGTAGGTTTCAAAATGCAGTGGGCGATCAATAGCCTTGATGCGGTCAATAACATCTTGATCTACTTTTGGAGCACGTCCAGATACTTGCAAGAGGGCAAGGATGAAAGACGTAAATTCGTGGCCTAAAGGTAGACCAGCAAAGGCAACCCCACTATCTTGTCCTTTTTTCGCAACTTTAAAGCTTGGTTTACGGTCTAAGACAGTTTCTTCAACCGAAATACGATCAGACATCACAGCAATTTCTTCCACGAAGTCTTTAACCTTTTGAGACTGTTCGTCATCACCAAGATAAGTTTGCAAAACCAGGTCAGATTCTAACAAGGTGAGGTATTGGGCAAGTTGTTCTTTAATATCAGGACTTAATGCCATAATCTTCCTCCTTAGGGGTGTTAAATCTTACCAACTAGGTCAAGACTTGGTGTCAATGTTTCAGCGCCTTCTTTCCATTTAGCTGGACAAACCTCACCTGGATGTTTACGAACGTATTGAGCAGCGTGAATCTTGTCAAGCAATGTGCTAGCATCACGTCCGATACCATCAGCATTGATTTCCATCATTTGGATAATGCCATCTGGGTCCACGATAAATGTTCCACGTTGAGCGAGACCATCTTCTCCTAAAACCTCAAAGGCTTGAGAAATAAGATGAGATGGGTCACCAATCATTGGGTAAGTGATTGTACCAACAACATCTGAATCATCATGCCAAGCTTTGTGGACAAAGTGAGTATCTGTTGAAACAGAGTAAACTTCAACATCTAATGCTTTTAGTGCTTCATATTGTTCTTGAAGGTCACCTAGCTCTGTTGGACAAACAAATGAGAAATCTGCTGGATAGAAGCAGAAGATAGACCATTTGCCTTTAACGTCATCGCTTGTTACCTTGATAAATTTACCATTATGGTAAGCATCGGCTGAAAATTCAGTAATTTCTTTTCCAATTAGAGACATGTAGCTGTCCTCCTCTTATTTATTAAATTTTTATACTTGTATTATAAAAGAACGACAAGCGGATGTCCAATCAAAAACCCTTGATTTTCCTAGATTAGTGCCTATTGTTTTCTGACAATTTAGATGTGAATAGCATCACATACATTAAAATCATTCTAAATAAGCCACCAAGCCTGTGAAATCAAAGGTTTAATAAAATTGGTTTTAACAGAAAATTTAATCACATTAAAGCGCTTTCATTTAAATTTTTTTCAATGAATTAAGCTAACTTAATCTAAAAAAGGACTTTTTCCAAAACATTAAGGGGCAGTTTGTTAGCAGAGGGAGAAATGGTGACATCTGGGAGTTAGAAATAATACTTGACGGATATAGGGAATTAAGGTAAAATAATTTGTGTTGTGGCGGTATAGCCAAGTGGTAAGGCACGGCTCTGCAAAAGCTTGATCGTCGGTTCAAATCCGTCTACCGCCTTTTATATACAAATGAAGCCTTGATTAACCTCGTAAAAACGTTGTTAAATCAAGGTTTTTATTTTTTGCGACAGGATAAAAAAAGAGAAAAAAAGAAATAAAGTCGGTCAAAAATCGGTCAAATTTCCGAAGATGTCTTTTATGGCCTGATTGTTCCTCTCTTTGAGTTTATCTAGCTGATGGGCATACACTTTTAAAGTGATGTTTAGGTTCTCATGCCCAAGCAACTGCGATATGGATATTAGGTCAACGCCCTTTAGGATTAAAAAAGATGCGTAAGTATGACGTAGAGAGTGATTACGCACAGGACGACCAACAATTTTTTTAACTAATCTATTGCAGAGTGAGTTAGAAGCTCCGTAGAGCACCCTATTTAGCTTATTTTCTTTATAATAATTTTCTTTAAATGCTTTGAGCAATTTTATAGTTTGCTGATCAATGGGAATTTGTCTTTTTGATTGCTCATTTTTTGTTTCCTTAAATTCTTGAGTTTTTGAGTAATCAAATGATTTATTAATGTCTATAAATCCCTTTTCAAAGTCTATGTCATTCCACGTTATCCCTGTTGCCTCAGCAAATCGCAGACCAGTGACAGCTATGATGTATAGAGTAAAGTAGGAAATATACTGGTATTTCTCACTCGTTACTTTGACTAGATTTAAGTATTCATCCTCTTCAAGGAAATCAAATTCTTTTGCTCTAGCTTCTTTTTGAGATTTTACAATCGCACCTTCAGCAAAATTTGTTTTGATAAGTCCATCTCTAACTGCGACTTTAACAGCCCCTTTGATTTGATAGTGGAATTTTTCAAGCGTTTCTTGGGCATATTTACTAGCAAAAACATTCATTTTCTTTTGGTAAAGTGTATGTGTTACTTTATTAAGCTTGATATTGCCAAAATATTTTTTGATGTGTTTGAGGTTTTTAGTGTAAGTTTCCCAAGTTTTGTCGACGACATGCGGACGTTTGTAGATTTCAGCCCATTCCTTGCAAAAATCATAAAGCGTTATATCTTCGTTATTATTATCTTTGTTTAGTTCGGCTTCAGCTTTGACTGCAGCCGCAGTAGCTAACGCTTTTGTTTTAAAACCACCCTTTGTTTTTTCTCTCTTCTCACCTTGGCTATCTATGTAGTAGATACGGTAATACCATGTTTTACCACGTTTTCTATATTTTGCCATTGTTTTCACCTCATTTTTCTGTTAAAATGGGTACAAGAAAACGAGCCATTTAATGCTTGTTTCTTATACATCTACCCTATGCTCGGACCGTCCAAAGTTGAGTGTAGGGATTTTTGAGATTATATATGTATAAAAATATGTTACAATATATTCAACCAGTAGATGGAGTTGACACTATGGAAAACTTAAGAAAATTTAATGGAAGAAAAATATCTTATATTTTTTTACAATTTATAGTTAACCTATCAATATTTTTATTAATTTGGTCGATTACTTTAAGATTAACTGACTTCATTAATAATATAATGATTCAATTTGCTATCTCACTATTATCTGCAATATTATTAAAATATCAAATTAAGTATGTATCAAAATGATTCATACTTTTTTAGTGTGACTACAAAATTTTATAGTTGCTCATCTTCGATTACTGAATTTAAAGCATCCTCTAGTTTATCAGGAACTTCTATTCCCAATGCTGATATTGGGACCTGTAATTCGCTTGATAGTTTCACTGCTTCTCGAATTAATTCTAGTTGCTTGCTGTCATTATCAATTTGCTCACTGCGTTTCTCATTCTTATATTTGTGATAATTCTTTAATATACCTGGATACTCAAATTCAATTCCGAAAATAGAAATTTTTCCACCAAAAAACGTTGCGCCTCCTCCGGCGATTAAGGCAAAGATCAGAAGACCATCTTTAACAACATGCGAGATAAATTCTACATCTCCTGGTGATTGTACATTACTTTTAACGTCCAATTTATTAGTTGGGGATATTAGTCGGTTGAGGAGTGAATATTGGTATATGAACTGACCTAAACTTTCACTAGAAATATCATCAGTTTCAGTTACTTTATATGATATGAATAATTTTTCATCCTCAATGTAGTATCTATATAATGCACGATTAATATAAGTTTTATAATCGTTAATATCAGACAATGTGTTGTGTGTATAAATCATTTTATATAAAGCACTATCTGCATCAGATCTTTTGAAATGATTAATCCATTTAATTTTTATTCTCTTTACATAGTTAGATTTATGATAATCTCCAGGGTTGTTTTCTGTTATCTGGTCAGCAGCTGAGCTTTCTTCATAAGGTAAACTAATTACTTTTCCAACTATAAATCTTTCTGAGCGTTCTGAAGGAACTACAATAATGTCATTTATTTTTATTTTATTAACAAAACGTAATAGTTGACCTGCAATACTTCCATAAGATTGTTCACTTAACTCTTTTTCTTCATCGATTGTCAGTTGAGCTCTTAGAATGTTTTTCAAAGAGTCTGCATCATTATTCGCTGATTTTATATTTTCTAAACTTATTTCATTCCAGCCAATCCCAATATAGCTATTTATGTTGAAATCAGTATAGAACTCGCCTGAGTTTGACCTAACTAACCAATAATCACTTGAAGAATTAATCTTCGGAATTTTTTCAATAACTTCTTCTAAAATTTTATCAATTTCCATTTAAACCCTACTTCATACTGCATCAAGCAGATTATAATACTCACTAATAACCATGACTTCATCAGTTATGGTTTTTAAGTTGTGCCTTTTCATAAAAGATAAGTAGTTGAACTCAAGTTTATCTTCAATATAACAAAACTCTTCTTCTAAGAGGCATTTGATCATGTGTCTGTTTGCTTGCAACTCGAATTCTTCGTGTCGCCTTTGATATTGACTAGAATCATGTTCAATATGACCGAGTTCGTGAAAGATAACCTTCTTTTTAGATTCATCTGATAGTGCTTTATTTACAAAGACAACTTTTATTTCATCAATGTATATTCCAGGACGTGGCCATAAATCATTATCAAAATACGCTAATTCTACGTTATGTAAATCTAACATCTCCTCAATAGTCATAGACTATCTTCCCTTCAAGTAAATTTCTATTATGTTTTGGATAGCTTCAATATCTTTTGCTGTGACTGGTTTACCATCAAAAGTCTTGGCATTTTTTGCCATCTCTCTAAGATCATCAGAAGTATATTCTTGACCGTCTTTAGCTATGTTTGGATTATCTGTCCTACCAAGGAGGTAGTCGGTAGAAACATTAAAGTAGTTAGCTATTTCTCCTAGCCTCTCTGCGTTCGGAGTTGAGTTCTTTATTTTATACAGCGTATTTCTGCCGTAGTTTAAGTCCTCTTCTACCTGTCCGAGCGATTTACCTTGTTTTTTTGCCAGTTCTTTTATTTTTTCGAATGTTGAAAACATTGATATATCAACCTTTCCGAGCATGACAAAAAATATTTTAGAAAATTTGGTGTAAAATTATTGACTTTTACCAAATTTGGTGTAAAATAGTTTTTGTAAGATAGTTAGTTAGTAAAAAACGAAGTTAAACTTTTTACAAATCTTTTTAAGTAGTTGGGGAACTGCGGAATATAAAAGAGTTATAAAGGTTATAACTAGGTTTTTCTTATGCCTTCATTTTATCTTATATGGTGTAATGTGTCAACTATTTTTAAGAAAATTTACTAACTTTCTTGCTTACAAAATAAAAACTTCCAAGTGGGAGCGGAAAGGATGGAAATAACAAATGACAAAAGACAAGAGAACAGGATGGTTAGCTGAGTTAAATCCAGGAGATAAAATTATCTTAGTAAATAATCCGCGATGGTTTAAAACGTCAAGAACAGTTAGAGCTGTTTCTAAAATCACGCCGACAGGTCGAATCAATATTGATAACTTTCAATTTATGCCAGATGGCGTCTGTTTAAACGGCGACAATTATTATCTAGAAGAGGCAACTGATGAAGTTATATCAGAGGTTTTGAAAGAAAATAGACATAGATATTTTCGCAATTCAGTGATTAAAAAATTTGAATCAAAAATTAAAAAAGACGATTTACTGACAACAGATCAACTAAAAGCAATTGATACTATTTTAAATAACTAATTTTAGAAAGGAGGCACTCAATGCCAAACAACGCATCAGCAATCGAAAAAATTAAAAAGTATTTGCTTGATAACAACCTTAAACAAGTCGATTTAGCGGTAACTTATGACAAAGAACCGCAAGATGTAGCGAATATTCTCGCCGGACGAAAAAAAGACCCAGCATCAAATCGCTTTGTTTTAAAAGTTATTTCAGATTTAAAAATCAGATAGAAAGGAAATAACATGAAGAAATACATTGCAATTGAGCTTGAAAACACAAAGGAGTTTGAAGAACTTTATGACGATTATTTAAAAAAAGCTTCTGAACTACGAGAAGCAGTCCAAAAGCTTGAACAATTCCAATTTACTGGAATTTTAAAAAACAATTAATCAATAGCTATTAACTTAAATGAATCGTTTTCTGAAAATTGATAGCAACTGAAGTGCTTATTAAGCGTCAAGTCATGAACGTTGTAAGCAAAATTATTTGTCTTAAAATCTGGGTGTTTTCCCTTAAGGTTTTTTAAATCGACTTGCGTAAGTGTCTTGAAAATTAACTTTTTAGCCATATCTATATTATTGAGATTTTTTAAGGTACTAACTTGGAGATCACTAATTTTAGTAGCTTCAAATAAATCTTTAGCATTACTTAAAGATTTGTAATCAGTTGAAACTTCAATAGGGCCTAAGTTACTCTCAATAAAGTCATATCTATCATACTTTGTTTCGTAAGTATCAAAGGTAAACACACTACCATTTACTTCAAAGAATAACTTACTGTCATCCAGTTCGGTTTGTATAGAACTGTCTAATCTAGTTTTTAAGTACACAAAGCAAGCTTCCAATAATCGAACTTGATTTAAATCCATCACATTCACCTCCTTTCCATAATTTTTGAATACAACGGTGAGAGGTCATATTCAAATAAATTATATCAGAAAGGATAAAATAACACAATATATTGTGTTATCGATATATATATAAACACAATATGTTGAGGTTTGGATAATCTATGAAGAAAAAACTAGACAAAATTCTCATTGACAAAGAAATGAGTAAAAAAGAGTTATCAGAGAAAACAGGAATTAGTTACAACACCATTATGAATATCGGCAAGAAGGATATTTCGTTTAACAAAATGAAAAAAATTTCTGACGCTTTAGGTGTCAGCTTGGACGAATTTAAATAACAAAAAAAGTCCGACGGCAATCGGACTCAACAATAATACTTATGAGGTAATTTTATCATGGATAGCAGATTATTACAAATGCTAGATGAGTTTGAAGCAGGCCTTATTGATCGCAAAGTCAAAGTCATGAAAATGATTAACAATGAAACGGAAATTTATCCACTAGAACTCAATAAAAAGCAAGTTAGTAAGATGTTTGGGGTTGACCCTAAAACATTTGACGCAAGATTTAACAGCCACAAAGATTTTCCGCGTATTGAAACAGGAGGTTGGGAAAAATACCCACGAGATTTAGTCATTGAGTGGTACAACAAAAATTACATGAAAACAGGAGCGTAACATGAACAAATTAGAATTATTTTTATTAGCGACAACAATCATCTTAGCGATCATTGCTAGGGTGCAACACGAAGTCATCAAAAAACACAATTCGCCAGAAAATAAACGAAAAATTTTTAGGGAAGTAGCTTTAGAAAACAGCAAAGGATGGAGCGAGAAGCGCTCTAGAGGAGAGATAGAGAAATGCCTTTTGTAAAACGGTTTACTAAAAAAGAACTTGGCAGAGGAAAGGTGGTCAGCTAATGCAGTACATTTTTCAAGACATTAACAGGTAGTTACACAGCTGTTAGCAATGAATTTATTCAGGACAAAGAACTTTTCAATAAGGAAAAAGGACTGCTGCTAACCATTTTGAGTAATGCAGACGAATGGAGAGTCTATCCTGAAGAACTCGCTAGACGTTGTAAGGATAGCGAATCTGCAATCAGAAGCCAGTTGAAAGCGTTAGAGAATGCCAAGTATATCAGAACTTATAGAAAATCATTTGGCGGGCGATATGGTACCGAAACCTATAGATTCTGTTCTGACAGAAAAATAAGCGACGAGGCGTTCAATACTTTGAAGGCAGAACAGGACTTAGAACTAGAAAAAATTGCTAATACCTAATTTGCTAATGTGCAATTTGCTAATGTGCAATTTGCTAATCAACAAATTAGCCAACTAATAAATACTAACACTAAATAAATACTAAATAACAATAAATACTAACAGACAATAAGCTACTGCTGCTAGAAGGGAGTCGATAAATGACTAAAAAAGAACTTTTTGAAAATTTTCAGAAGAATTGGATGAGGCTTCTTTCGCCGTTTGAAATAGAGGATATCGATAAATGGATAGATGAAGACAATATGCCTGTAGAAGTTGTTAATGAAGCGTTGAAAGAAACAGTTATATACAACGCACCGAACCTTAGATACTTAAACAGAGTTCTAAACAATTGGAAGCGACAAGGGATTGATACTGTCGAAAAGGTCGAAATGGCTAGAATGCAATTTGAGAATAAAAAGCTAAGCCAAGGGAAAGGTCAACTTTCCAACGTACCTGTCTGGTCGAATCCAGACTACAAAGAACCAGATTTAAAAGAATTTGCACTAGGAAGCATAGACGGTATAGAAGATGGATCAGGAGATTTTTAATTTTTTTAACAAACAAATCAAAAAAGATTTTGGTAAAACGGCGAGTAAAGAGACTTTTGCTAAGTTTGCTAGTTACTGCGCCGAAGGAATCGAAAAAAAAGGAGTTAAGCCAATTTTTAATTGGATAAACCTATACGCATTCGGCCTTGGAATAACAACGGCAGAAGCAGACCGGTTGAGAATAGAGCGATATAAACAGGAGAATGTGTTATGACAAAACAACATAGAGAGACGCTTATCTGGTACCGAGCAAGCCATCAAGAGCGTGAGAGATTGCTTGATTTCGGGTTAGTTGATAAATCACAGTACGTGACACTATTGCGGCAATTGCGCAAGAAATATGCGATTAAGGATTTTAAATTTAGCGAAGACTGGGAGAGTAACTACTTTGAGGTCCAAGCTTTGCTAGGACAAGAGATAGACAAGTTACAAAATAGGGTCATAGCGCTAAGCCAGGAAAACAATAGATTAAAAGCCGAAAATTGGCAACTGAAACACAGAAAGAGGAGATGAAATGGCTTATTTATACGAGTTAGAAGGTATTTACGCACAATTACAGTCAATGGATTTAGACGAAGAAATATTCCAAGATACACTTGACAGCATTGATTTCCAGTCAGACTTGGAAAATAACATTGAGTATTTTGTCAAAATGTTAAAAAATGCGCAGGCTGACGTCGAAATGTATAAAGCCGAAAAAGAAGCTTTTTACAAAAAGCAAAAGCAAGCAGAAGCAAAAGTGGAAAAATACAAAGAGACAATCAGGCGTGCAATGGAATTGAGCCAAAAGAAAAAAGTTGACGCTGGAATGTTTAAGGTGTCTTTGCGAAAAAGCAAAAAAGTAGAGATTTTGGACGAAACAAAAATTCCTCTTGATTACATGCAAGAAAAAATTGAATACAAACCAATGAAATCTGAGATCTCGAAAGCTTTGAAATCTGGAATTGATATATCTGGAGTTGAACTAATCGAAACAGAAAGTTTGCAGGTAAAGTAAATGAGGAAATCAGAAAGTATAACAGAATATGCTAAAGCCTTTTGTAAAGCTCAGCTAGAGGTAAAGCAACCGCTAAAAGATAAAGACAACCCCTTTTTCAAAAGCAAATACGTGCCTCTAGAAAACGTGACGGAAGCGATTACAAAAGCCTTTGCTAATAACGGGATATCTTTTTCGCAGGATCCAACAACAAACGCAGAAAACGGTTATATCGATGTTGCAACGCTAGTCATGCACACGAGTGGCGAATGGGTGGAATACGGACCTTTAAGTGTTAAACCAACAAAAAATGATGTACAAGGCGCTGGTTCGGCTATCACTTACGCAAAACGCTACGCACTATCAGCAATTTTTGGGATAACAAGCGATCAAGATGATGACGGCAATGAAGCTAGCAAACCCAACAAAACAAATCAATCGCAAAAACCAACAAATAAAACGTCAAAAGGGGCAAGCTTCCAAACCCCGAAAATCAGCAATATCCAAGTAGAGACTTATAAATCTGATTTAAGCGATATTGCAAAAGCCACAAATCAAAATGTCGAAGAGCTAACAAAATGGCTAACAGATACCTTAAAAGTTAAAACACTGGAAGATTTACGCACAGAACAGATTGTATCGACTGATAATTTGATTAATAAATTAAAAAAGAAAGCAGAGCAAAAAAATGATTAATAATGTAGTACTAGTTGGTCGCATGACCAAGGACGCAGAGCTTCGCTATACAGCGAGTCAAGTAGCTGTAGCTACGTTCACACTTGCGGTAAACCGCAGATTTAAAGAGCAAAACGGGGAGAGAGAAGCAGATTTCATTAACTGTGTTATCTGGCGACAGTCTGCTGAAAATTTAGCCAACTGGGCTAAAAAAGGTGATTTGATCGGAGTTACGGGTCGTATTCAGACACGTAACTACGAAAACCAACAAGGACAACGTGTCTATGTAACAGAAGTTGTTGCAGATAATTTCCAAATGTTGGAAAGTCGTAATCAACAATCTGGTCAAGGTAACTCTTCGCAAAACGATAACAGTCAACCGTTTGGCAATTCAAACCCAATGGATATTTCAGACGATGATCTGCCGTTTTAAATGATATGGCTAACAGATATAGACAAAGGATATATGCGGTTTACGACGGAGACTCTTTTGTAGATGTTGGCACAAAGCATGAGCTAGCAGAAAGACTTGGTGTTACCGCTGACACAATAGTTTTTATAGCGTCGCCAGCTCATAAAAAGAGGAGACCGGATGGCAGACACGCAGAGTTTATAGGATACGAAGACGAATTGGAGGAGTAGTGGTTAAGTTTATAATACCGATTGAGCCAAAACCGCAAAAACGCCCACGCTTTAGCAGATGGAGTGGAGCTTACGAGGATGGAGATATGATGGCATGGCGGAAGCAGGTCACAGACTATGTTAAAAACAATTACGAAGGGCCTTATTTTGACGACGGTTTAAAAGTTGATGTTACTTTTTATCTAAAAGCACCAGAATTGGTGTCTAAAAAGCCGTCAGAGCGTGCCAGAGATAAGACTAAACAAAAGTATCAGGATTATATAAATGAGCTCTTATATGTGCCGAAAAAACCAGATTTAGACAACCTTGAAAAAGCAGTCTATGACAGCATATCAAAATCAGAGGTTGTGTGGACAGATGACAACATCATTGTCGAGCACACTACGCGAAAGCTGTATAGTCCAAATCCTAGAATCGAGGTAAAAATAAACGAATTATGACACTAGTAGATGATTTTTACAAACAAATGGAGCCGTCAATTAAAGCGTTTTTAGACGATAACATTACCATCGCAGACAAAGAAGAAGCTGACAGAGTCTATAGATCTGTCAAATACTATAAAAAACTAAACAGATTGCCGCCACCTGATGTATTGGAGTGGTTCCAACGAATCTACACGACAGAGGAAATGATAATGTTAATCAAGCAGTCTTACCGTCTTAAACAAAAAAAGACAGACGAGGATGACAAAATCTACGAAAAGTGGATGTTTAAAAACTACGGTGACGTTAAGCTTGTCAAAAAAGTCAAGCGTATGGATGCTCTTATAAAAGCATGGGAGATGGGACTATGAAAAGACGCAGGCAGTTTAATAAAGATATTAAATACCCACCTAAATCTTACGACAGTGTGTTGCCTTATGATGTAAATAAGAGCGAGTGTAAATTGATTATAGATTTTTTGAGAGAGGTGGAAGGATGACAGATAAAATTAATCCAGAATCAATGCAAGTAGCATTTGATAAAAACTATCAAACATTTTTAGCAAAAAACGCAGATTACGGAAACTCTTTTGAAAAGTCGCTTGACGACCTCGGAATCGTCGCTGGAATCGTTCGTATAGGCGATAAATACAATCGGGTGTGTAATCTTATCAAAAATAAACAAAACGTCTCAGAGAGCCTCTCAGACACGTTAAACGACATGGCTAATTATTGCATGATGTTATCCGTTTGGTTGGAGGGACAAAATGATGACTAAAAAAGCATGTTGTTAGAGTTTACAACAAAGGTATTACAGCGACTTACGCGATCTATGACAAAAACCTGTTTCAGGAGCATGAGTTTGTAACAAAAATAGAAGCGATGCAGTTTATTAGAGAGCTAGAATTAGCTAATGATAAGCGAGCGACAGAATATTTTATGAGAGAGGTGGAAGAATGATACCGAAATTTAGAGCATGGGACAAGAGCAATAAGAAAATGTGCGATGTCAAAGCGTTGTCAGAATTTAACGGTGGCGAAGTGACTATTAAAAGAGATGGAGAAAATGCGTCATATGTAGTTCCGATCGAGCGAGTCATCCTCATGCAATCAATAGGGCTAAAAGATAAAAACGGCGTTGAGGTATTTGATGGGGATATAATGTTTTACGAACAGGATTGCTATCAATACACATTAGTCAAATATGATAAAGATAAGCTTGCTTTTGTGTTATACGATGGTTGCGAAAGACTTTATCATGAATTGTGGGAACCAGGAGAAGTTATCGGGAATATATATGAAAACCAAGATTTAATAGAAAGCGTGGAAGAATGACAAAAGAAGAAGTAATTGAAGAAATAGAAGATGAAATCAACGACATAGATCTTTTGATTGACGATTACCAATGTGAAATTGACGAATTAGAACGAGATATAGATGAATTAGATACTCGAAAAGATATTTTGGTGCGTAAATTAGAGAGCCTATTGGAAAGCGTGGAAAAATGATTGAAGAACAAGAAATACTTGACGAATTAGTCGACGAAATTAACGAGCAGCAGCGTACAATAAACAAAAAGAATGTTATCATAACGGTTTTGGCTATTATGCTGATTATTGTATCAGGCCTTGGCATATCACTTAAAAGCTATTACGAACCGCAAATCACAGGACTACGCGCTCAGCTAAGCAGGACACAAAAGCAGCTTAAACGTGCTAGCGAAGATAGAGCTAGACAGACGAAGCGGATGGCGGAAATGACAGGTAATGGGGGATGAAAAATGAATTGGAAACATTGCTATTTGAGAAAAACAACAGAGGAAGAAAAGGTAGAGTTCAGTTGCGATGAGGTTTGGGACGGTCAAATCCCTGAACTTGACGGAGATGTATTGATTTACCAAAATGACCATTACGATGTTGATTGCATGACTGACGTCGATACCGGGATCGCTTTATACAATAATGATTATGATGATTTTTATTGGTGCGAGATTGAAGCGCCTGATATTGGCAATGGGCGAAAGAGGTAACTTAATGAGCAGAGACAAAACCAGAATCAGGAGCATTGTGAAGTTCATGAAACAGCTAGGTGCTAGCGAAGATAGAGCTAGACAGACGAAGCGGATGGCGGAAATGACAGGTAATGGGGGATGAAATATGCCAGAATTGATTAACACAGCCGACTTACAGACACCGATAGAAGCACTAGAAGATAACCTAGATTTTTTTAAAGGTTTTTACAACGACGAACGCTTTGAAGATATGGAAAATGCAAAAAAATTGATTGAGAGATACGAAAAAGCTATATCAATTTTAACCGAGGTACAAAATGAAAGTTAAAGATTTACATAAAGTGTTAGCTAAAGTTGACCCTGAACTTGAAGTTTGGATAAATGAAAAAGATGGAGGGGTTATAACTAAAGCTAAAAACGTGATGACTTGGAATGAGCATCCAAATAAGTTTTTTATAAATGCAGAAACACAATAATGTTAACCGAGGTAGCAAATGAATATTGAAGAAGCGAAAGAAAAGATTAAAGAAATATCTTATGGCACTGGTATATTTTTAACGAATTACGAAGTTAACTCAAAAAAAGTCTTAGAAATCCTCGACCAACTCGACAAACCAAAACCAGAAGTCCCGCAGTGTGTGGCGGATTGGATAGAAGAGTGCGAAGAAGAAGGTTTAACTTTAAAAGGCTTGTTTTCTAACAGCGATATGCCTGCAAAAATTTTTGATTGGATTTTTGGTAGTGACGAAAATTGTAGGTTAATGGCTGAAGCATGGATTAACGGCTACACAGTAGAAAAAGAAAAGCTTTACACGGTTGAGGTACCGAATCCGAATATAATTGGAAACGAACATACTGTACTTATGAAAAATGGATTTGGGCAAATTGTGATGCTAAGGGTTTGCGGGGATGACTGGCGAACTGATAAAGGTTATCAAATCACCGAATCAGAAATTCGAAAAGATTTTGATTGGGCGTGGAGAGAAGGAATGAAGAAAGAAGTGACAGATTTATAACCCCACGCAGACATACTGCGCCTGTGTCAAAATAAAAAGGAAAGAGAGGGCTTTTCTCCACAAAACAAAAAGACGTCCATGTGAACGCCTTCATGATTAAATACCCAACAATATTATATCATGAATGGAGAGTTAGATGGGCAACATTCCGACAACAAAAGCTAATAATTTTTTGGAAGAATTAAAGACTATCCCACATCTCATAGAGACCCTTGAAAGAGACGCTAACCTAATGAGTCGGTCGCTTGTTAAGTCTCCTCAGTGGTCTGATATGAAGGTATCTGGCGGGGTTAAACAATCACAGGAAGACAAAAACATAAAAATGTTACACATGGTCGGCTATTATAGCGATCAGATTGAGCAACTAAAAGACCGTCGGCAAGAAATGGCTAATCTGATTGTGCAAAGCATGGGCATTTGTGAGAGTCACGTTTTACTCACGACTTATCTTGACTGTGATGGAGACTATGAGAGAGCCAGAGAACGTTTGAACATAGGTAATCGTAATAAATACTTTATGTTTGTCAGAAGAGGTAAGGAAAGTCTGGAATTGATACTAAAAAATACTAATTAGATACAAATTGATACTACATAATACTAATTACAGTGTTAATATTGTAGTATAGCAAAATAACAAGAAGAGATAACCATTTTACCAACTGACTATTTATTTAGTCGCCAACTTTAACTACGGTCAAACTTGTTATTTTACTAAAGCTTAGTAGCTTTGCGTTAAAGGTGTTAAATTACTCGGTTGAACCGGTCGGGTAAGTCGCAAATGTGAAGAGAGTTGTTGAGACGTAGCTCAGTTGGGGGAGCGATATGACTATAAAGGGTCTGGAACGTACGCAGGTTCGAATCCTGCCGTCTCAATCACCCAGAGATTACACGCTGTGACATTGCGGGATGTAATCAAAGTAAAAAGAATCACGGAACTTTGCGATGTCCGCCGTGAATTAACACCCTTATTCGACATTGGCGTTCCCTTGAGGAGAATACGCAAACTGGGTTCGGTGTTAATGATTAAGACTTAGCAATGCCTCTTGACAATGCGTACCAGCGCTAAGTCGATGTCAAGGTTGGACAAGACAGTGCCAACCGACATATTAACCGCAAGTCCAAAACCAAGGGTCGCAACCTTGCTTGTGGTTAGTAGGCTTAATGGTCGTTTATGCACGTTCGATTCGTGCAAAGCCTGTTCGATAAATAGAAGTGTCCCAGAATGGGGTAGGCAATAGGCTTAGCATTCATTTGCTATTTATCTATGGTTAACCAATTAGTCACCAATTGTGGTGGCTTTTTATTATGTAAAAAAGAACCACAACAGTGGCTCTTATGCTTGTAATTTAAGTTCAAGTGCTTCAGTAAGGACTTGAGAGAAGTTGAGGTTTTTATCTTCGGCTGCATCGTTTAACCACTCGGGAATAGTCACGTTTTTGCGGACTTTTTTGGAGTGATATTTTTTCATGTAGGCAATCATATCGATGCCGATTAAAGCAATATCAGAATCACGATACTGTCCTTTTAAATCGGAAACGGAGCTAGCCTTTGGATAGTCAGTATAGTCTTCGAGAGCAAATCCTAAGACTTCGACTGCCATTTCATAGGCATGCCCTAAGTCGTTGCCGAAAGTAATAGCTTCAGGAATATCTGGAAAACGAACGCCAATTGAATTAGTTTCGTTGTCGTGTGTAAATACAGCTGGATATAATAACATAATTCTTTCCTTTCTAGGTAAACAATAACCAAGATGGTCAGGGCTTATTTCAGCCCTGCCTTCTTGAGAATATCGTCTTCGGTGCCTTTTGGTATATCACCTTTGTGCATGGGCACGATTGTGATATTGCCTGTTTCAAAGTTTTTGTACTTTGCATGGCTACCGTTTTGACTGACTTTTACAAAGCCATTCTTTTTCAAGAGTTTGATGATTTCTCTTGCGGTTCTTGGCATATTGCTTACCTCACTTTCTATACTTATATTATACACATAAATAAGGTGGATGTCAATAGGTATGCGCAAAAAATACGTATTTTTTATTGGAGGTTAGGGTATGAGGCCGCAGAAGCTAATCATTGCTGGAGGTAGACGGATGACAGTCGACTACGACGATAGATCAGCAGAGTATCGTGATTACAATCGTAATCGCTGGAAGTACGATAAGCAAGTCAAACAGTTCTACAACTCAAAAATATGGAGAGAGACAAGTAAGCAAGTCTTGTTGCAAAACGATTATGTTTGTGCTATGTGTGGCGGAGAAGCTACTATGACTGACCACATTATCTCAGTCAAAAAAGATTGGAACAAAAGATTAGATTGGAATAACTTGCAAGCAAGCTGTAAAGCGTGTAACGATAGTAAAGCGATACGAGAAAGACGTAAAAACAATTAATAGAAAAACGGGTGTAAAAATTAACAACACTATGTTAATGTTCGGGAAATACCCCACTTGTTTTTTAACAGGGCTATATTGTTCGGAAACCTAAGAACGCGCCCTTTTCCGTGCAAAAAATTCCCTTTTTGAAATTTTTAAACTGTCAATATTCGTGTAAAGGAGGTCTTATGGGAAGAAATTTAAAGCTAGTTGAAACGACAAAAAAACATCTTACAAAAGAAGAAAAAATAACGAGAGAAACCGCGCAAAATAAGGCTTCTGATGGTCTTAAAAAGTTACAAAAGACACCTCCTGAGCATTTTAATAATGTTGCTAAGTACGAGTATAGGAGAATCATAGAAGACCTCCAAAACCTACCCCTAAGAAATCTCGATAGAGGACTATTAGAGTTATATTGCACATGGTATGCTATCTACAAAGAAACAAGTAGAAAACTAGATGAGGTTGGTTATTTTACGAATGATCCAGATAAAGGATTGATACCAAGCCCTCTTATTTTAACGTTGGAAAAAGCCGCTGCGAACATCAGAAGTAGCGCAAGCCAACTTGGCTTGACTGTGGATAGTCGTATGAAAATGTTTATTCCTAAAGAAGAGGAAAAACCCAAGAGTATATTTGATAAATTTGGAGGATAAAAATGGAACGAGTTAAAGAATTTTCTGTTAAGCTGGTAGAAAATGGTAAGTTTCCAATTGTTGAAATCAACGGTGAGAAAATAAATGGTATCACTAAATTAATTGTTAAGTATGATTCAGATGACGCCCAAAACAATCCGTGGGATAATGGTTTTTTAGTGGAGTATATTAGCGAAGAAGATGGTCGGTATTGTAAGCAATCGATAGGTCAATCATTCCGCATAGGTTTGTAGGTGATAAAAGTGGAATACGATTATTCAGCAATCAGCGACATCTATAAAGATGATGCTTTTTATTATGCAAAAATGGTCGTTGATGAACAGATAAAATCAAGTAAGAAAGTATTTAAAGCTTGTTTAAGACATTTGAATGACCTCAAAAGGATAGATAATGAAGATTTTAAGTTTGTCTATTTACCGAAAAAAGCAGCTGATCCAATTAACTTTATTGAGATTTTGCCAGATGTAAAAACGGGGAAACCTTACCCGTTGGCGATGTTCCAAAAGTTCATTATCGGGAATTTGTATGGATGGCGAAAGAAAACAGATCATTCCTTGAGGCGATTCAGAAAGGCTATGATTTCTGTTGCTCGTAAAAACGGCAAAACAATCCTGATAGCTGGTATCTTACTTTACGAATTTTTGTTTGGCCATAACCCATCTATGAGCAGACAATTGTTTTGTACTGCAAATGATAGAACGCAGGCTAAAATCGCTTGGGATATGGCAAAGAAGCAGTTATCATCTCTCAGAGCGAAGGACGCTGATGTCAGAAAGGCTACAAAAATTGTCCGTGATGAGCTTAAAAACTTACATGACGAATCATATATCAGAGCACTTAGTCGAGATACTGGGGCTGTAGATGGATTTGAGCCTTATGTCGGTGTCTTAGATGAGTTCGCAGCATCAAAGACTAATGAAATGCTAGAGCTTTTAGAATCTGGTCAAGGTCAGCTTGATAACCCGTTTATCTTGATTATTTCGACGGCAGGGATGGATTTGAATGTCCCTATGCACACAATTGAGTATCCATACATCACTAAGATACTAGATGGAGAAATTGTAGATGATGGCTATTTTGGATATGTCGCAGAACAAGATAATGAAGAGGAAATTAAGGATGAATCAAACTGGATAAAATCCAATCCAATCCTTGAGGTTAAAACTTTACATGATAAGATTATGGACTATTTACGAACTCGTAGACGAGTATCTCTCGAAACAGGGGAAATTAATAAAGTCCTGATTAAAAACTTTAATATGTGGCGTCAATCTAGCGAGGAATCCTATATTGACAAGCAATCTTGGGAACTTGCTCAGATTGATAAACCAGACACCACAAAACGCAGGGTTTGGTTAGGGGTTGATGTTGGGCGTGTGAGTGACTTATTTGCTATCACACCAGTTATTATGATGGATGACTACTGGTATCTTGATAGCTTTTCTTTTGTTGCTACCAAATATGGGTTAACAGCCAAGGAAAAACGAGATGGCGTCTCCTATAGCAATCTGGAACGTCAAGGTTATTGCGAGATAACAACACTTGAAAGCGGGGTTATTGATGATGAGCGTGTCCTAGAAAAAATTGAAGAGATGGTTTACTCAAACGACTGGGAAGTTAATGGAATTTGTTTTGATCCTTATCAATTTGGAACATTACTTACAATGATTGAAAAAAGGCATCCAGAGTGGCCTCTGATTGAGGTTAATCAGACGACGATGGTTTTGAACATGCCGACAAAACAATTCCGTGACGACCTCAAAAAAGGCAAAATAAAGCACTCTGGTAACCCTTTGCTGACCATGGCTGTCAACAATGCCTATATCAAGACTGATAATAATGGCATGAGAATCGACAAGAATAAGAATAGCAATAAGATTGACCCCCTTGATGCTGCTCTTGATGGGTATGCAGTTTGTTACTTAGAGCCATTTGATGGTTCTGGTTACTGGACAAGTGAAAAGATTTTAGGAGGAGAGACGCTATTTTGATTGGTTTTATTTTAAAAAACATACATACATTAATCTTGTTAGTTGGATTAGGGCTGTTAATACACGGTCTTTTTTTGTTTGGTGATAAAGTTGGTTTTATCGCAAGTGGCCTTATATTAATTATTTTGGCTATCTACGTAGATAGCATAGGAGGAAGAAAATGAATAAACGCATTAAGAAAAAACGCAAAATCGAACAAGCTATTGTGTTATTGATTGCAGAAAATGCTATGCAAGCAGAAGCAATTAAGAGTCAAGACAGACAAATTGCAGTGCTAACAGGAATCGTACAACACAACGCTATGGCAACAAACGAAGAGTTAGCGACTGTTAAAGCTGCTACTTTAGATAACCAAGTAGCTATCAAGGCAATTGGTGATGATGTTGACTACATTAAGAAAAATTATAAGCGCAAGTGGCGAACATAGATGTTAATGGTTTAGAAAGGAGGTGAGAAATTTATGAGTTTTTTCCAACCTTTGGGAAGTTCAAAGGTGTCCTACGATGACTACATATCGTCGGTGTTAGCTGGTGATGTTTCTCAACAATATCTTGGGGTGTCGGCGTTAAAAAACAGCGACGTACTAACTGCGACATCCATCATAGCAGGAGATATTGCGAGGTTTCCTTTACTTAAAAAAGATATTACTGGAGATATTATTCATGACGAGGATATTAATTATCTTTTAAATGTTAAATCCACAAATAATGCGAGTGCTAGGACTTGGAAATTTGCTATGGCAGTCAATGCCATTTTGACCGGCAACTCCTTTTCTCGTATCTTACGAGACCCCAAAACAGGTCAGGCTTTGCAGTTTCAGTTTTACAGACCGTCAGAGACAACAGTTGAGGAAACGGATAATCATGAAATCATCTACACTTTTACTGATACTTTAACAGCGAAACAGGTTAAATGCTTCGCTCACGATGTCATTCACTGGAAATTCTTTAGCCATGACACAATTTTGGGTAGGTCTCCTTTACTGTCTTTGGGTGATGAGATAGACCTACAAAAAGGTGGTATCAATACTTTAATTAAGTTTTTCAAGGATGGTTTTTCGAGTGGCATTCTAACCATGAAGGGCGCTCAATTAAGTGGAGAAGCACGGCAAAGAGCGCGACAAGACTTTGAAAAAATGCGAGAAGGTTCTGTTGGTGGAAGTCCGCTAGTATTTGATAGCACAATGGAATATACACCGCTAGAAATTGATACTAACGTTTTGCAATTAATCACGAGTAACAATTTTTCAACCGCTCAGATTGCCAAGGCTTTACGAGTACCAAGCTATAAACTTGGCGTTAATAGCCCTAACCAATCTGTAGCTCAACTGATGGAGGACTATGTCACAAACGACTTGCCTTTTTATTTTGACGCGATCACAAGCGAATTAGGGCTTAAAACATTGAATGACAAGGACAGACGTCTGTATCATATCGAATTTGACACACGGAGTGTCACAGGTCGTAATGTTGATGAGATTGTCAAATTGGTTAACAACCAAATCTTGACACCTAATCAAGGACTTGTTGAACTTGGTAAGCAAAAATCTACAGATCCTAATATGGATAGATACCAGTCTAGCCTAAACTATGTCTTTTTAGACAAAAAAGAAGAATATCAGGACAAGGTTGGTATCAAAGGGAAAGGAGGTGAGGTAAATGCCAAAGAGGATAAATCTTAAAGGTCCGCTAATTTCAAATAACTCTCAAGAAGTTTACGACTATTACGGAATGGAAGCCGTTAGTGCAAAAAGTATTTTTGATAACCTTCCCGAAGACAATAGCGATATTATCTTGGAAGTTAATTCAAATGGTGGTCTAGTCACTGTCGGAAGCGAAATCTATACGGCTTTGCGAAATTATAAAGGAAAAGTAACCGCAGAAATCACTGGTATGGCTGCAAGTGCAGCATCAGTGGCTGTTATGGGAGCTGATAAAGTCGTCATGAGTCCAACCGCTCAGATGATGGTGCACAAAGCACTTTTTAATTGGGTGTCTGGTAATAGCGATGACCTAGACAAAGCTTCTAACGCTCTGAAATCTAGCGATAAAGCTATCGTGAATGCCTATGTCGCAAAAACAGGGCTATCGGAAGATGAAATCATGGATTTGATGCGAAATGAAACGTTTATGTCCGCTCAAGATGCTGTAGAAAAAGGTTTTGCTGACGAAGTGATGTCGTTTGAAGCAGTCGCTAGCATTGATAATTCAATGTTGCCACAAGCGGTAATTGATGATTATTACGCAAGTAGAAATAAACGTAAAAAAGAAATTAGCAATATGCTACTAGAAATCGAAAAAGAAGAAATTTTACAAGGGCTATAGGCTCTTTTTTTATTGGAGGAATTTATGTTCGAAGAAAAAATTAAAGAAATTAAAGCGAATATCGCTAGCTTAAACCAAACAATTGCTACGAAAACAGCAGAAGTAAAAAATGCTTTGGAATCAGATGATCTTGAAACTGCTCGCTCAATTAAAGCAGAAGTTGAAGAAACTAAAGCGAGCCTAGCAGAAGCAGAAAATGACTTAAAATTATATGAATCTAGCATTGAAAAAGGCGGTGCAGAAAATACTAGAGGAAAAGAAGTGCCACAAGAAACTAAAACATACCGCGAAAGCGTTAACGAATTTATTCGTTCAAAAGGAAAAGCGGTCAATGAAGATTTACGCTTTGAAGGTAAAAATGAGGTGCTTATTTCGATGAATGAGGTAACACCAGTTGCTCCTAAAACAGACGGAGTTAAAAAGGCAGACGTGAAACCAGTTTCAAGCGAAGAAATCTTATACACACCAGCTCGTGAGGTTAAGACAGTTGTTGATTTGAAACAATTTACTAGTATCCACCCAGCTAAAAAAGCATCAGGGAAATGGCCGGTATTGCAACGTGCGACTGACAAAATGGTTAGCGTTGAAGAATTGGAAAAAAATCCTAAGCTCGCAAAACCACAATTTAAAGAAGTTAAATGGGAGGTCAAGACATATCGTGGAGCTATCCCGTTGTCTCAAGAGTCAATTGACGACGCAGATGTAGATTTGGTTGGTATTGTTGCTGAAACAATCGGTCAAATGAAAGTCAATACAACCAATGGTGCAATTGCTGAAGTTCTCAAGAAATTCGAATCTAAGGAAGTAAAAGACTTAGACGAAATCAAGAAACTTCTCAACGTTGATTTAGATCCTGCTTATAACGTGTCATTTATTGTATCTCAAAGTTTCTATCAAACAATGGATACATTAAAGGATAAGAATGGTCGTTACCTACTTCAAGATTCAATCACTTCCGTTTCTGGGAAAGTATTTCTTGGTAAACCTGTTTTTGTACTAGCTGATGAGGTTTTAGGTGAAAATAAAGCATTTGTCGGAGATTTCAAACGTGGTGTATTATTCGCCGATCGTAAAGACTTAGGGCTTCGTTGGGCAGATAACGAAATCTATGGTCAATACTTACAAGCAGTTCTTCGCTTTGGCGTTTCTAAGGTTGATGAAAAAGCTGGATACTACGTTACGTTTACACCCAGTGAAAGCCTCTGAGAAAGAGGCGAAACCAACTAGTAAAAGCACTGTCGAGGACATTAAGCGCTATTTAACAAGCAAGGGAATTGACTTTAGTGGTAAGACCTTGAAATCAGATTTACTTGCGCTAGCAGGCGTTGAAGAGGTATAGCTATGGCTGTATCAAAAGAATTATTAGACAGTGTAAAGCTCTATTGTAAAATTGACTTTGAATTTGAGGATGACATCATCAAAGAAATGATTGAATCTGCTCAAGAACAAATTTGTTTTGCGATAGACAGCGACTCAACCGCAGACACGTTTAAGGATAGCGCTAAATTTGCTTTAGCCGTCAAAAAACAAGTCAAGGAAGAGTACGAACACCGTGGCCTGTCAGCGGATAGTATGCGCTATCCGTTGGCTAATGGTGTGTTAAACATTATCCATCAATTAAGACTGAGGGGTGATGAATCGTGATCACACGCAAGATGAACGTCAGGATAACTATCTTTAGTCAATCTGGCGGTCAGAATGAAGACGGAGAGGTTATCTCTGCAATTAGAAAAGACATCTATACATGTTGGGCGGAGGTGTTAAAAACTCAATTAAGAGATTTTAACTACCAGTCCAAGTTTCAAAACACTAGCAACCTACCTACCAACAAAGATACTAAGGTTTTTTTGATTAGGTATAACCCTAAGTTATCTATTGATAACACGATGTTTGTTGAATTTAACAATCGTATCTATAAGATAGATAAAATTGAACCTGACGATTCTGGGAAGGACATGATTATGATCAGCGGGGTGAGCCTATCATGACAAAAGGTTTGGATGAAATTTTAGCTAATCTCACAAAGCTTGAAGTAAAAGCTCCTAAAACAGCGAAATCAGCAGTAACTGAAGTTGCTAAGGAGTTTGAAAAAGCACTTAAAGCAAATACTCCTGTTTATGAGATTGAAACAGAAGAAAGACTGCAAGAAGATACTGTTATCAGTGGTTTTAAAGGAGCTAATGTCGGTATTGTTTCAAAAGAAATCGGTTATGGTAAAGCAACTGGTTGGCGTGCTCACTATCCTAACGATGGGACGATTTATCAACGCGGTCAGGACTTTAAGGAAAAAACAATCAATCAGATGACACCAAAAGCTAAGCAGATTTACGCTGAAAAAGTGAAGGAGGGACTAGGACTTTGATTGCTGAAACGACAGCTTATAAATTATTAAGTAACGATAAGACACTAAATGAGCTGTTGGATAAGCTCAGAGGTGGTTCTTTTAAAAATGGATTTAAGCAAGGCATATTTACCTATGACATTCCAGACAACCCTATTGATTTACGCAAAGCAGAGTTAGCGCCTTTTATGCGAATTAACACAACGCTAGATGGTCCTGCTGATTATGCTGATGATGAGATACTTTGTAATGAGCAACGTATCACCATCAATTTTTGGTGCAAAACAGCTTCAGAAGCTGACCAAATTAGCAAATGTATAGATGATATTTTAAAAAAAGGCGGTTTTGAAAGATACACCGCAAACGAAAAACCAAGATATAAAGATAGCGATATTGACTTACTCATGAATGTAAGGAAATACCGCTATTTTGATTTTTATTAAAGAAAAGAGGAAAAAATGGGAAAAGTAAAATTTGGATTACGTGATTTTGAATATGGGGTAGTTGATGACAACGATAAGGTGGCAACATCTAAAAAACTTCCTGGCATGAAATCGGCAAAACTTGATATTACCAATGAATTAGTAACTGTAGCTGCCGATGATGGCCCATACGTAGTTTTGTCTGGTGGAATCACTGAAACAAAACTTGAAATTGAAGTGTTAGACTTGACGTCTGATGCACGCAAAGATTTCTTTGGGATCACCGTAGAAAACGGGATTGAGAAGTACAATAAATCACTCACGCCAAATGATGTGGCTTGTATGTTCCGTACAAGTGATGAAAATGGCAAAGCTATCTGGGTCGGTTTGCTAAAAGGTAAATTTAATATCCCTGGAATGGAAGCACAAACCAAGGATGGGGCACCAGATCCTAAAACTGATACTGTAACCGGAAACTTTGTAGCCCGTGGAGAAAACGGTGATGTTATCGTTATCGGCCGCGAAGATGCTGAAAAATTTAAGTTAGAAACGTTCAAAGGAATGGTATTCCCAAAGTCGTAGTGGAAGACCATCGAAGTTCTGATGGTCTTCCTGATAGCCGTCGTGAAGATGAAGTTGTTTAAGGTTGGATTTAAAATCCAACCTTTTATTTTTGACAAGGAGTAGATATGTACGAAATTACCTTAAAAAAAGGCGGTGTTGATAAAGTTTTTTCGAAAGACTTTATCAATGTCGAAGATAATTTGTTGGCTGTTGAGCATCAAGTTAGACAAAGCGCTGTATTTAACGATGAGAAAAGACGTTTAGATTCTAAAGCGCATAGAAAACTTAACGAATCTTACTTGCAAATGTTTGTTGATATGTACGCTGGTCAGTTTACTGTTGACGACTTAAAACAATCTGACATGAGTGTTTTAAACACGCTCAACGACCTTTATATCGCTGCACTCGGAGGAGAGCAAGAAGAAGCCGAAAAAAAGGCACAATAACTCCTCAAGAAGCTAAAGAAAACTTACTCTTGTGGATACAAAGTCTATTAAAAAATGGGTACACCATTTTAGATATTAAAAAAATGCGCTTAACTGACATTGAACTTATGGTACAAGCGCTAGAAATTGAAACTGTCGAAAAAGAAGAAGTGATTGAAACGACCTTAGACAAGGCTTTCCCATTCATTTTCGGCTAGAAAGGAGACTGAATGGGGAATATAGGTGATTTGGTGGCAACAGCCACATTAGACATATCACCCTTTATGTCAAATACAAGAAACTTAAAGACCTATATGAAAGGCTTAGACAACTCGTTAAAAGCTGTTGAGAATAGTTTTCGCGGACACGGCGGACGAATTAAGGGGCTTAAAGCAGTCTATACTGAAACAGGCAGTGCCTTAAAAGGCTATCAAGACTTGTTAAAGACTCAATCTCAAAAGTATAGCGACTTAAAAAGAGAAATTGGCGATGTCAATAATGCTACTGCTGAACAAAAGCAAAAACTTATTGGCGCAAAATCAGCAATGTTGGATACTGCTGCAAAAGTCACGGAATTGCAAAACAGATTGCGAGCTTTAGCTACAGAAACTAGTGTCTTTACTCGTTTTGGTAAAGCGGCTGAAAGAGTGGGCGGCAAGATGAAGTCGTTTGGCGATTCGGTAGCTGGAGTTGGTGCTGCATTTACAAGAGGAGTTACGGCTCCGATTGTTGCAGGAGCTGGTTATGCTATTAAAGCGGCTGTCGATTATGAATCTGCTTTTGCCGGTGTCAAGAAAACCGTGGATGAAACGGCGACGGTATCCTATGCTAAGTTGTCGCAAGGCATTAGACAAATGGCCAAAGAGTTGCCAGCCAGTGCTGTTGAAATCGCTCACGTTGCAGAAGCAGCAGGTCAATTAGGAGTTAAGACAGGAGATATTCTTAGTTTCTCTCGTACAATGATAGATTTAGGAGAATCTACCAATTTATCCGCAGAAGAAGCGGCGACGTCTATTGCTAAAATTGCAAATATTACAGGTCTAGCATCATCTGAGTATTCGCGTTTTGGAAGTGCTGTCGTTGCGTTAGGGAATAACTTTGCGACAACTGAAAAAGACATTGTTGCAATGACCAACCGTATAGCAGCATCTGGTAAGCTTGCGGGCTTAACAAACCAAGAAATGCTTGCCTTAGCAACTGCTATGTCAAGCGTTGGTATTGAAGCAGAAGCTGGTGGCACAGCGATGACTCAGTCGTTATCAGCTATTGAGCGTGCAGTATCGGCAGGTGGTGAAGATTTAACTAAGTTTGCTCAAATCGCTAATATGTCATCCGCCGATTTTGCTAAAGCATGGAAAGAAAAACCTATTGTTGCTTTGCAGGAATTTATCAAGGGACTTGGTCAACTTGACAAAAAAGGCGAAAGTGCCACAAAAGTGCTTGACGAACTTGGCTTAAGTGGTATTCGACAGTCTAACATGCTTAAGTCTTTAGGTTTAGCATCCGAGACTTTAGGCAAGGCTCTAGACACCTCAAACAAAGCTTGGCAAGAAAATACAGCGTTGACCAACGAAGCTAATAAACGCTATGAAACAACTGAATCTAAGCTAAAAATGCTCAAGAACGAAATCAACGATGTAGCCATTGAGTTTGGCGGGCCTCTAGTTGACGCATTGAGAAATGGGCTCGAAGCAGGGAAACCAATTATTCAAATGGCGGCAGATTTAGCTAAGCAATTTAACTCGCTTGACAAAGAGCAACAGCAGCAAATTGTTAAGTGGGGGCTTATCGCAGCTGCAGCAGGACCAGCTTTATCTATTTTGGGTAATGGTTTTAGTGTTATCGGAGGCACTATCCAAGCCCTTGGTAAGATGGGCCGTGGGTTAGGTGCTTTATCAGGTTGGCTACGCACGTTTAAAGCCGGTGCCGTAGCAGCAAGTGCTGGTGCTGAAGCGGCAGCGACTTCTATGGGTGGTATGGCTGGAGCAGTTGCCTTACTAAGTAACCCAGTAACGTGGGGTGTTTTGCTAGGTGGCGCAGCCATTGTGGGTATAGGTTTAATTGCTGATAGCATGTATAAAGCCCAAAAACGCACAGAAGAATGGGGAACTGCTGTCTCAGCGACAGAAGCAACCGCTCTAAGTAACTTTAAGAAAAAAGTTGACGAAACTAACACTTCTTTGCAAATGTTCGAAGCAAGCACAGGTAGCGTTAAGAAAGTGACTGAAGCTTTTGATGATTTGGTTGGGAGTATCGAAAAGTTAGCCCAATCTAAATTAGATAAGAATATAAACTTAGCTAAAAAGTTAGGATTGTCAGAAGAAACCATAAATGCTTTGAAATCCAAGGCTGAATCAGTAGTTAACAATGTCAAAAGCATGAATACCCAGATTAAAACAATCATGGAGAAGCATAACGGTGATATGAGCCAGCTGTCAAGCGCTGAAAAAGAACTTGTTTTGCGAAACCAGAGAGAAATGATTACCGCTCAACTTGATTTAATGAAGTTTTCTGCATCAGAAAAGAAAGCTTTAACAGCGGCTTTGAACAACGAGTTAGATTCGCTAAACGCAAGGCAGTTGGAAAAAGTATCTGAAAACACTGTTAAGATGCTCGATAAAGAAAATTCTGCATATAAAACAAAAAAAGCAGAGTTAAAAGAGATTTTGAAGCAATTTGGCAGCGACACTAGTAAATTGAGTGCTGAAGAGTTGGCCGCTAGACAAGAAGTTTTGAATAGACTTACCGAACTAAACATGCAGCACAACCTGAAGACTAAAGCTTTAAGTGATCAGTATCTTGCTATCCAGAGGGAGCGAGTCCAACGGTTAAAAGAATCTGGTAAGAGCCAAGAAGAAATTCATCGGAGGATAAGCCAAATGGCGTCTGACATGGCACAAAAGCTTGGCATTAGCTATGACGATGCTTATCGTAAACTAGCTTATTACACTGAAAAATCTGGTGAAACGTTGAAAGTCTTATCACGCAATACCGCTAATGCCACGGCAGAGGTGGCGGCAGCTAACGCTCAGTGGGATAGTCTCTTTACTAGCGACAATCCACAACAAAGTTTAAATGAGTTGCTGTCAACAGCAGAAGGTTGGAATAGCTTTGAAATCATGGTCAAAAATGCAGATGTTGAACCAACAGGTAGAGCCGCTCTTGCTGAAATGCTAGTGGCAGGTGGCCAATGGCAAAACATGACTATTGAGCAAAAAAAATTAGTTGTCGATGGGCAACAGGCTATGATTGAAATTTTTGATAGCAAAGAGTTATTAGCACAATGGCAAGCGTTAACGCCAGAAGAGAAAGTTTTGTTAGCGAAAAATCTAACACAAGAACCAACACTGTCGGCTCAACAAGCCCTTGACAGTGTTAAGCAAACAGTACCAGCCGATGTTAATGCAAGCGACAAAACAGCAGGTGATACTCAGTCGGCGCAAAGTAAGATTGATAATGTCAAGCAGAAAGTACCGGCTGATGTGAAGGCATCGAATAAGACCGGGCCAGATGTTGCGAGTGCTAATAGGGCTGTTAATAGTCCTAAACAAAAAAGTCCCGCTGTTATTAGAGCTCAAGATAATGCAAGTGGCGTTGCAGAAAATGTTATGTGGTCGTTAGCTAGAATCCCAAGAAGTGTTACGACAACCATTACAACGTTTGTCCGTAAGATTTTCGGACACGAAAAAGGGACTGATTTCCACCCCGGCGGTCTGGCCATGGTCAATGACCAAAAAGGTCCTCTCTATAAAGAGTTGGTTACCTTACCAACCGGAGAATCATTTATCCCAAGTGGTCGAAATGTTATCCTTCCTCTGCCGAGAGGATCTAAAGTCTTAAAGGCAAGCCGAACAAAACAATTATTCCCGCATTATGCAAATGGAATAGGTTTTGATGATACCAAAATTGCCAATCTAACAACACGTTTAAAAAGTGTGCGTGACAAAGGGCAAGTAATTGTCAATAATGGCCCTCAAATAGCAGAATTGATTAAACTACTTAAAGACAGAGATGACAGAAATGTCACAAATAATTATACCTTGAACGCTACTAATAACAGTAATTCAGAAGATATGTTTAGCCAAGAAAATATGAGGCGGCTACTCAGAGAATTAGCTTACTACACAAACGGAGAAGGAGGGAGGTTAGATTAGTGAGATACATTGAATTTAATGGTACTAAAAGCAATGATTTAGGTTTGTTACTAGAACGCGAGCGGTCAATAAAATCAACAAATAATGACGTTGATTTAATCGAAGTAGCTGGTCGTGACGGTGTACTCTTAAAGGATAATGACCGTTTGAAAGTCATTGAACAAGACTTCCCGTTTTCTTTGGTTGGCGATGTCACAGTTTATGAGCAAAAGATAAGCGAGTGGTTACACGTCAAAGGTTGGCATGATTTAGTTTTATCTTGGGACAAGGATTATATCTATCGTGCTAGTGTCGTCAATCTTTTTGAGATAGACGAGATTTTAAAGCAGTTCGGTAGGCTTAAGATTAACTTTTTAATCCACCCTATCAAATACTTAAAAACAGGTAAACAAAGTGTGTCGCTTGTCAGCGGTGCTACTTTGCAAAACCCTGGTAATGTCCAGGCTAAACCTATCTTAAAAATCAAAGGTACGGGTAATGGTGTTTTAACCATTAATGATTTTGAGACCGGGCTGGAAAATGTGCAAGGAGAACTCGTCATAGACATGGAAAGGCATCTTGTTTATAAAGATGTCTTATCCGCTTGGGATAATATCGTAAGAACAGAACATCACCGTATGCCTTTATTTGATGTAGGCCAAAATAAAATCTCATGGACTGGTGACTTTACGATCACCGCAATACCTAATTGGGGGGTTAAAGTATGATACCAGTTTTATATGAGGCTAAAGAGACCAGGTTTAGGACTTTTGGTCTTGGAGAGATTGCAGACGCTTACGAGATTAAAGTCACTCGTGAGCGTAATGGCAATTACTCACTATATATCAAATATCCTTTAGATGGTGTCTTTGCCTCTGTCTTTAAAGAGGAGATGAAGATTAAGTCTGACGCTGGTCGTAGGACTAAGTGGCAAACTTTTGAGATTAATCGGGTACTACGAAATAGCAAGGATCACATAGAGATTTTTGCACGTCACATCTCAATGCGCACACAAGACATTGCTTTAAAGCCATTTGTAAGCGGTGCGAGCGTAGACGCCGAATCTGCTCTTGGAATCTGGAAAGAAAATCTTGTCGGTGATGATAAGTTTGACGTTAAAAGCGACATCTTAACGCTTGGCAGCTTTAACTGGGAAATTGATAAAATCGGCAATGCCCGTGGCGCTCTTGGTGGTGTTGCTGGCTCTATCTTGGATGTTTATGGCGGTGAGTACGAGTTTGACAATCGCACCATCATTTTACGTAAGCAAATGGGTCGTAAAGCACCTACTGTGCTAGAGTATGGCCGTAATATTGTAAGTGTTGAAGAGGAAAGGTTGTTAGATGGCAACTACACCTCTATCTATCCGTTTGTTAGATATACGCCACAACAAAAACCGCAAGAGGAAGCCTCTGGTAAGCCTCATGTGGGCGAGCATGAGCAACCTGAAGAACAATTGGTGACACTGCCTGAATTTATCATTGATGGTCAGTATCTTAAACTATACGCTCAACGCAGAATCCAAATGGTTGATTTATCAAGTCATTTTAACGATGACAAAAATAAAAAAGAGCCAACAGAAGAAGAAATTAGAAAGCTAGCTCAGAAGTACCTTAAGGATAATAACGTAGGTGCCCCTAAAGTTAGTATCGAGGTTGATTACATTGACTTGTCACAAACACTTGATTACCAAGACTTTAGGGTCATGGAAGAGGTCGAGCTTTGCGATATTGTGCCTCTTTACTATCCAAAATTTGGCATCACAACCGAGACCGAAAAAGTAGTGGAGATTGTCTATGACGTCTATACAGATAGCAATCACACGATCAAGTTGGGTACGATTGGCCAGTCAATCTCTAAAAGTTTAACAGGCGGGGTCTCAGAGCGTATTAATGCGCTGGAAAATAATCAAAAGGTTATTACTAATAACCAAAAGCAGTTTGAGCTTAATCTGCCTAAATATCTCAATGACATCAATGGTAACCGTGTCTGGTACGAAAAGCCCGATGACAATGTTGAGCACAAGATAGGTGATTACTGGTTCGAAAAAAATGGTAAGTATCAGCGCACTTGGATTTGGGATGGCAAGCAATGGGTTAAAGTACTAGATACTGAGGATTTGAATTTTGCTCAAAGGGCCTATGATGCCGCAATAGCCGAATTCGAAAAAGCCAAAAAAGCGCAAGAAGAAATCAACCAGCGCACCGATAAAAAGCTTGAAGAGTTCCGAGCCACCCTCAAAAACCTAGCTTTGCCAGAGGAAGCCATTAAAAAAATCACAGATGCTATCAAGGTAGAGGACATCCCGTCGATTAAACAAAGCTTTGATGACCTCAAAAACAAGGTCAGCGAGACAAGCGAAGAATCTCGTTTAACTGCCGAAATTTTAGGAAACAACGGTAAGACTCGTTACAACAAAAACTTATTAGTCGGCGACCCTAACCGCACGAAGTCCTATGATCAAGATTTTATCGAACTTGAGGCCAACGATGGTGGCTTCAGGCGTGGCGAGACCTACACGATTAGTTTTAGTCAGACATGTGAGCCACTAAATAAAGTGGCAATTACGCTGACACAGACTAATAATAAAGGCCTTAAGCTGGTGCTGACACCTACTAAGGCAAAAATGGAGCCACAGACCTTTAATCTAACAAAGGATAAACAGTCTATAGAGGTCTATCCTTTGAGCTATACGGCACTTGTGACTGGCGACTGGTATAAATCTAAGCAGATAGATTTAAATGCGTCAGAAGCTAAATTAGCTCTGGGGATGGCTTATAGAGATGTGGCAGATGCCAAAGGTGCAACTATCATAGCTAAACAATCAAGCAATCCAAAAATTATTTTAGACGGAAGGAGGGACAGATGACAGTAGGCGAAAGAATACCAATTAAAGTCTTATTTGATCGTAAAGACGCTGCTGAGTGGCAAAAATTAAATCCTGTTGTTGATGACGGCGAGCTAGTCGTAGAGCTAGACACTCACAGGCTAAAAGTCGGTGATGGCAAATTGACTTACAATGACCTGCCTTACTACGAAGGTCCACAAGGAGAATCTATCACTAAGGTACAGCTATCCGAAAATGGTGACTTATCGGTATGGATTGGGGAAAAAGAGACTAAGCTTGGCAACATCAAAGGCCAAAAAGGAGACAAAGGTACAAGTATTACTGACATCACAAAAGAGGGCGAGACGCTTACTATCACACTATCAGATGACACTCAAAAAACCTTTAATATCCCTAATGGCCAAAAAGGGGATAGAGGTAAGAGCGTGGAGAGTGCTCGAGTTGATGAGTCAGGTCACTTAAGGCTAAAAATCGAGGAAGAGCAAGAAAAAGACCTTGGTAATATTAAAGGGGATAAAGGTGACAGTATCACCATCACAGACCAACAGCATGTCTCAGAGGGCGTACAGTTAACCTTTAGTGATAAAACCAAAGTAGTCATCCCTAAAGGCGAAAAAGGTGACACTGGTGATGCTAGAGGAATTAACTTAGATAACTATGCCACAAAGGCAGAACTTAAAGAGATTGATGTGAGTAAGCAGCTTGCTGATTATCTGTCTAAAACCGAGGCAGAACAGACCTATCTCAAAAAATCAGATAAAGTTGAATTACCAACTGATTTAGTGAGGACTGGTGATATTGCAGACTTAGCAACCAAGTCAGAATTAGCAAACAAAGCAGATAATCAAGCTATCGTTAAGTTGCAAGCTTCTGTCGAGTCAAAGTTGGATAAGGGTACAGCTGATGGGATTTACTTGCAAAAAGATGGCATCTCAGGCATTGCAGCAGCTAAAGTCATCACAGATGTTAGTCAAGCTACTGACAGTAATATACTTTATTTAATTAAGGGGTAGCCATGGCAGAAAAAACATTGTACACGTCATCTTTGACATCTGTGTCAGTAAAACCAGTCAACAAGGATTTGTCACTCGGGACATCTACCATGTTATCAAAGATGCAAATTGGTATGCCGTATATAAAAGGGTATAGCGGATCATATAATAGTGACAACTTTATTGATTTTTACTTTACGGATGGCAGTCGTGTTTGGTATTTTAACTCACGTAAATCTCAAGTGTGGGACGACTATACATTGTTAATGCCACCTGTAAAAAATAATGTTGCAGATTTTAGAGGTGTAACTGATGTCATCTACAATAACCAACACATCAAGCAGATTATCTATAATCGTACGACCCTGTGGCAAAGAGGCTATGAATCGCAACAGCAAGCAGTTGTCAACATCATTGGCACGCTTGACTTGCGTTTATCGTACAACACAATCTACTTTTATGTGTTGCATGATGATATTAAACCTTATCTACTCAGTAAAGTTAAAACTATCCATATTAATGATGAGGTGCTAGACGGCGCTCAAATCTCTTATGGTGAGCCAAGCGGCGGATACGTTTTGGTGACACTATCAAACGTCCGTAATTTTGCTGGAGATAGACACAGGCAAGACAACAAACTTAAGCTATTATTTTAGGAGGTAACAATTGAGTAGAGATCCAACGATTTTAATAGACGAGTCAAATTTAACAATCGGCTCAGATGGACGTGCTTATTATACATTTAAAGCTGATGGTGACACAAAAAGCGTTAAATTAGCTAACGACAAATGTATCGGTACGACTCGCTTTAACCAGCTCATGATTGAGCGAGGGAATAAGCCAACTAACTACGTGGCGCCAGTGGTAGTTAAGGGCAGTGGTGAGTCAACTGGTGTCTTTAAAAGTCTTGAGGAGATGCTTAGTGGTCTACAGTCTATTAATTTAGAGCTGACAGATACCGAAAAATCAAATCTGTGGGCAAAAATCAAGCTGACGACAAACGGCATGTTGCGTGAGTATCATCGTGATAACATCACAACAGAGATTGTCGAGAGTGCAAATGGTATAGCCACACGGATTAGTGAGGATACTGATAAAAAACTTGCGCTTATTAATGAGACAGTCTCAGGTATTAGACGTGAATATCAAGACGCTGAAAGGAAGTTATCCGCAAGCTATCAGACTGGCATTAACGGCCTAAAAGCTCAACTAGCCAATGATAAAAACGACCTAAAAGCTGTGATACAAGCAACCGCTCGAGGATTATCACAAGAGTATGATGATAAGTTACATCAGTTGTCTACTAAGATTACCACAACCTCATCAGGCACGACCGAGGCCTACGGAAACAAGCTCAACAGCTTGCGTGCTGAGTTTACTCGTAGCCATCAAGGCATGCGGACAGTGCTAGAGTCAAAAATCAGTGGGCTGCAATCAACGCAACAAGCAACCGCTAATCAAATCTCACAAGAGATTAAAAATCGTGAGGGTGCTGTTAGTCGTGTGCAACAGGACTTAGACAGTTACCAAAGACGATTGCAATCCGCAGAAGATAATTACTCTAGCTTACAACAGACTGTTAGAGGGATACAGTCAACTGTCAGCGCCCCTAACCGAGGGTTAGAATCCCGTGTCACACAACTAGCTGGCTTGATTGAACAAAAAGTCACTCGTGGTGAAATGGAGAGTTATATTCGTGGGGCAGGCGACAGTATCATGCTTGCGATCAAGGACAAAATCCCGCAAAGTAAGATGTCCGGCAGCGATATTATCTCAGCAATTAACCTAAACGCTTATGGTGCGACAATTGCTGGTAAAAATATAGCTTTGGATGGTAATACTACTGTCAAAGGCACCTTTACAGCAAAGATAGCCGAGGTTATCAAAATCAAGGCCGACCAGATTATCGGTGGGACAATCGATGCAAACAAAATCAATGTGATTAATCTCAACGCTAGCAGTATTGTTGGTTTAGACGCTAACTTTATCAAGGCTAAAATCGAGTATGCGATTACTAGTTTGCTTGAGGGTAAAGTCATCAGAGCACGCAACGGAGCGATGCTTGTCGACCTTAACTCGGCTAAGATGGACTTTAACAGTAATGCAGAGATTGTCTTTAACAACACGTCGAATATCTTGTATCGGCAAAAGATGATTAATAGTTATCGCTATGGCAATCGGAATAACATTGGCGCTTTGGTTTTTAAAGATGGATATGAGGGTGGTGTGCAAGTCACGCTTGGAGTCGTATCCGACAAAACGATTGACCAAGTAAAAAGCGGTGCTGTTGACTGGAATGATGACGGTGGATATGCAGGCATACGTATTAGACGTATAGCACCTTATTCTGACGCTGATGGTGTAGAAATTATCGGTGATAGAATTATTTTTAGGCATACAACAAAAACACACGTTGCGGGAACGCTGTACTGGCAAAATACAGGGTGGCTCGGCAATTGGAATCTAGGTCGCATCTTGCAAGTCATCAGTAATAAATTTAGAGACCATGGCTGGGGTGCTATTGGAGACATTTATAATTTAGAGGCTGCGCAAGATATAAAGCCAAACGAATTTTTTTAAAACAGGAGATAACATGCAATTAACCATTAAAAACAAAGATTTAAACACGCTACATAGCGTACTTGATAAAATCAAGGTCACAAATATGCGTGCCAATCGTGGACGTGCCAAATTACTCGCAAAAGTCGAAGTAAAACTAAGCGAGTATGCCAAAGATGAGGTTGATATTATTGACCAGTATGTCTCTAAAAATGATGACGGCAAGTGGATTGTTGATGACAAAGGCAATCCCAAAATCGATGACACGTCAAAACTAGCTGAGCTTAACGACTTTTTAGACGAGTTAGCAAGCGAGCCTATCGTCATAAAAGGTGGCGAGTATTCCAAGCGTTTTATTGACTTTTTGGAGTATCTAGCCGAATCGGAAGATGAATTTACCTCAGAGGAAATCGTCTTAATCGATAATATTTTGGAACAATTTGAAGAAAGCAAAGGAGAATAACTATGCGCAATTGGAAAGTAACAGGAAACTACCCACAGTGGGACGGTACAGGAGCAGTCATTGATACGCAGGTAATTATTACAGATGACAGAGGTGCAGTCATCTCAGAGAAGGTCAAAAAAGACTTGAGAACAGCTAATGATGCAGAAATTATCGAGGCTGCTTTAGAGGAGTTTAAAAAGACTGCTTACGTCGAAATTGCAATGGGCGAAGCAGTCCAAAAAGTGGATGACTTGGAAAAAATCTCAGAAGAAACCGCTAAGACTGCTAAAACAGCCCAAACAGCCGCTGGACTAGCTAAGGTGTCCGCAGAGCGTACACAGCGGATGATTAACTTGCAAACCATCCACGTTTTGACAAGCGGTGGCAAGATTGATCCTGACATTTATAAAGGCATGTTAGAGCTCATCGAACCTGCTAAAAAAGGTGAGTACAAAGCTTATGATGTCTTTACGGTGGTCGACGATAAACACGAAGAGCAAGCTGGCGAAGGCAACTTAGTCTTTGTCCATGTCAACGAGCCGTTTGAGTATGACAAACAAAGTTTAGAGGACTTAGAATCAGAGGATAAAGTCACAGTCATTAAGTATGCGGATCTAGTTAAGCAGGATTAGAGGTGGTTAGATGCACTTTGATTTACTACAGGCAGGAGCTGCGGCAGCGGCTCTCATGTCTGTTTTTGGTCTTTGGAAGGCAGTTGTAACGCCTTTTAAAAAAGCCATGGAAGCTAATGAGTTTGCCATGGCTCAACTCAAGGACTCTCTCAAAGAGTTAGCTTATGAGCTTAAAAATCTTGATCGCGATCGTGAAATTACCAAAAAAATTATCGATCGTCACGAAGAGCGTTTAGGTCGCGTCGAAGACGAAGTTATTATCAACAAAGAGCGTATTATCACGCTATTTAAAAAAGGGGAAGAAAAATGAGCAAATGGTTTAAAAAAGTAGGAATTAAAACAATCAAAACAATGGCACAAACTGCGGTTGGTCTTATCGGGTCAAGCGTGTTGATTACGGATATTAACTGGCCAATAATGTTGTCAGCGGTACTGCTATCAGGACTAACATGTGTCCTGATGAACGTGTCACAAATTAAAGACGAGGAATAAGCCATGCGAGCAATCACACGATTAGCGCTAGTAATAGCAATCGCAATCATCTATATACCGCTTGCTGTGGTTGCTTTGATTTTAAGCCCGTTTTTTGAAGAAAGGAAGTAACTGATATGGCAACTTTAGATGAAGTATTATCCTTTGCCAAGGGATTGGCAGACACTGGTCAAGGGGTTGACCTCGATAATGTTTACGGTACGCAGTGCGTGGACTTGCCAAACTGGATCACGACAAAATATTTTGGCATTGCCCTTTGGGGAAATGCTATTGACTTACTAGACAGTGCAAAGGCGCAAGGGTTAGAGGTTATCTATGACGCCCCTGGAATAAATCCCAAAGCTGGGGACTTGTTTGTGATGTTTACTTACGGACATCCTTATGGTCATACAGGAATTGTGATTGCTGATAGTGATGGTTATACTATCCAAACAATCGAGCAAAATGTTGATGGTAACGCAGATGCCCTTTATATTGGTGGTCCAGCTCGATATGTTGACCGCCCATTTGAAGATGGAACTGGATATATCTTAGGTTGGTTTTACCCTCCTTACGATAGTACGCCAGCAGCAGTGACAGAGGCAAGTGCTCCAGTAGTTGCGCAATCAGATGGCACATACGTAGCTAATCCCGAAACGGGTACTTTCACCGTTCGTGTGGCGGCTTTAAACGTCCGCTCTGCCCCTCGATTAGATGCAGAAATTGTGGCAACTTATGGTGAAAACATGGAATTTAACTATGATGGTTGGATTGACTCAGACGGCTATATTTGGGTGACATATATCAGCGTGACTGGTGTTAGACGATATGTTGCGGTCGGAAACTCACAAAATGGCCGACGTGTGACTAATTTTGGTACTTTTAGATAGGAGATAAAGCTCCGAGATAAGACAAACGCCCTCGCTTTTTGCGGGGGCTGTTTTTTCGCAAAAAATTTCGCATTTATTGACAAAAAGTTCAAGGCGTGTCATAATGATGGTGAGGAGTAGCTGGAGCGCTACTCCTGAAATACATTATAAGGGAGGTTGTCAGTATGGCTACAAAAACATTTACTAGAGATTTTAGTTTTACAGCTGAAAGTGCTGATAGTTTGATTAGGGCACTAAACCGAAACGTAACCCCCAAGACGGTCGATGTGAGCCACATCAAAGAATTGACAGCAGAAGCAGAAATTAAGGCATTTTTTGGTAAAAAATAATGAACTATAGAACAATTTCACTCGATGAAATAATGAAATATTTAGAAAAAGAAGAAATTCAGCAACTTCTAAAATCATTCAAAGGGTTCAATGACGGAACTTCTACACCACATGATGTAGAAGTCTTTTTGCATCAAAAAGCAGTAGAGTTTGAACGCTCAGCGATAGCATCAACCTATCTTGTTTTTTCTACAGATTCCCGTGAGCTGGTTGGTTTTTTCTCGCTAGCTAATCGACCTCTTTATTTTTCAAAACAAAATTATCAAACTCTGACTAAAAGTCAACGGAAAAAAATAAGCCGTTCAGGTCGTACCTTAAAGGGAAGCGGTAGTTTTTTAATGAATAGTTTTTTGATTGGTCAATTGGGTAAAAATTATAAATCAAATGCCTCTATATCAGGAAAAGAGCTACTTACATTAGCTTGTGATAAAGTTAAGAAGGCTTCAAAAATTATCAATACTAAGTATATTTGGCTAGAATGCGATAATAATCCAAAGCTTATACAGTTCTACCAAAATTTCGGATTTACCCCAATTGATAACTTCGAATCCGAAAATGGGCTTAAAGTTTTTGTAATGAAGATACAAAAATAACAAATTGGATTTCTCTTACCTTCATTGACACTGCCACACAATCATAAGCTAATCACCATAGCAAGAATTAGCCGAAATAAAAAACCAACCGCTCTCTTAATAGAGGGCGGTTTTTGTGTGTTTCGTATGCTTATGCATAACTAATAAGAATATAAAAACTATTTCAAGTTCTAGTTGGTCTGTTGAATTTGTTATTCTATATTTTCTTGAGTTGAATGATGTTTACCTCTAGTCAAAGCTACTTGTTCACTCATTTCTACAACTTTCTCTAAGTTTACAGTTTTAGGCATACTGTCTTTGTTGTACCAGTATACATCAGATTGCCCATTACTTGCCACATATACAGTGTCTTGTAAAGAAGTATCTTTGTTATCTTTTTTTAGTGCATCCGTGTCAGGCTCGTTTTCGATTCCCTCTTCAATCTCGTCATCAGTAGTTTCGATTTCATTTTCTATATTTTCTTCAACGTTATTAATATCTACGTCAGCAGTAGAAGATAAGAGCCCACCGTTTTGGTAATCAATATTAAAACCTGCTACATTATTAAACACACGAACTGTCTCGTCAATAAATCCATCAGATGATAAAGCAGACACTAAAACTGCTCTAGGTAGCAATTCGGATCCTTGATATACAGGAGTTGCTTTATAGTAAACATGGACTTTAGGATTTCTTTTAATGTGATCTAAAACTTTATTTTCAATATACTGCATCCCACCTTTACGATCATTATTACCTACGTTTTGGGTGCGGGTACCCGTAATCAAATTATTTCTAAAAGGTCTTCCTCCTAAGCTATCGGCTATTAAATGACTTCTATCAAACAGGTAGCCGTTACGAACATTTCCGTTACTTAAGAGAATACTAGCTTTGATATTGTTCGAAATCTTACTCACATTTTTGGGGCTATGCTTGTAGTCGGATTCAGTGGCTCTCTGGTTAGTATTTTTGAAGAAATAAGAATACCACCCACTTGGCTCTGGTTTGCTTTCCCATTTTTCACGATAGCCAGCAGACATGTCAATCATATCTTTTGTGATAATACCATAAGCTTCTCCAGAACGGCCGTAGCCATCAAGTACAGAGTAATGGATATTGGAAACTGTAACAGGTTTAGTACTTTGCCCACTTTTCTTATAGACCCTTTCGGTTGTACGATAAAGTTCGGGAAAATTTTTAATATCCAGTTGCGCTTTACCTTCAACATGGTAATAATTGGGGTGTTGCTCGATACTCCAATTATTTGAAATAGTGGCCGATTCAGCGTAAATGGTACTACTAGTATTTTCAGTAATTGGTAGTATACCTAAAAATAACGTAGCTAGAATGGTCAGAGCAGAGTGAATAATTAGATGTCTCCAATGTTTAGACATATCCATGTCCTCCTTTTATTATTTACAGGTTAAGTATACCACTTTAAATTAAAAAAACTTAAAATTAATAAAATTAATTTGTCTCCAATATTGTACTAAAATTTCTTTTTATTTAATATTCGCTAATAATAAATATTTTAGTTTGTAACAAAAATAGATGTTATTTAATTTTAAATAATATTTAAATTTAATTATGTTATTTCCTGTAAAATACGAATAGATAAGTAGGAGGATAAAAATGCTAACATACGACGAATTTAAGCAAGCAATCGATGACGGATATATCACAGGACACACAGTGGCGATCGTGCGCAAAAACGGACAGATTTTTGATTATGCGTTGCCTGGTGAGAAAGTCAGACCATGGGAGGTTGTGGCTGAGGAGAGGGTGGAAGAGGTGACGAGAGAGTTAGAACGCTAGTCGGTCAAAAATCGGTCAAACGTCATCAAAACCTTTGTTATTAGTGCTTTTCAAATCCGTCTACCGCCTTCAGATAACCTGATTTATCAGGAGAAACTCATAAGAAAAAAGCTCGTTATGTAGAGCTTTCAGACTGAAGACAAAGTCCTTAGAATCACTTTTCTAGGGGCTTTTCATGATA
>ERZ1023187.24-NODE-24-length-98933-cov-51.196151_pt1 | contig 98933 bp, 95 predicted proteins | sample MGYA00380438_ERZ1023187 | MGnify/ENA primary metagenome ERZ1023187 (study PRJEB33173, sample SAMEA4830291) | metagenome | study: EMG produced TPA metagenomics assembly of the PRJEB25223 data set... | reverse complement strand
CTTTTCATTCAGTGTTGTGCCTTGAGTGAAACGAAAGGAATAAATTATAATTATGACAACATTATCCATTACAGGAATGACTGGACATTTAGGACAGGCTGTCGCACAGGCTTTAGCTAAAGAAGGAGTATTTTTCGCCAATTGGCAAGAAGACCACATAAGGTTGCTCCACTGCCTAATACCACCATTCACCAAGCCAACTATGATTGTAGTTTAGAAATACAGAAAACTTTACGAGGAGTAGATGTCTTGGTGATGGTATCAGCCCATGAGAGCCTTAATCGTTTGGAAGAGCACAAAGCTTTTATTGATGCAGCCAAAATGTCAGGAGTTAGACACATCATTTACACCTCGTTTTATCAAGCCAGCCCCAATTCGACCTTTACCTTAGCTAGAGATCATGCCGTAACCGAAGCTTACATCAAAGAAAATGGGTTAACGTATACTTTTTTTAAAGATAATTTTTACCTAGATTTTTGGGTTGACTTGGGCTTAAGAGATGGTGAATTAAGAGGGCCAGCTGCAGAGGGGAAAGTGTCAGCTGTCGTACGGTCTGATGTGGCAGAAGTAATAGCGACAATCAGTCAACACCCTCAAAATTGGGAGAACCAAACCTTGAATCTGACTGGTCCTGAGAACCTAAGTTTGTCAGTTATTGCCCAGAAACTTAGTCACTGGTGTCAAAAAAGCATTCCTTATAGTTCAGAAACCGTTCCAGAAGCTTATGCCTCTCGTCAATATTGGCCAGCTCAAGACTGGAAATACGATGCCTGGGTGAGTACCTATACAGCTATAGCTGCAGGTGAACAATCGGGTATTTCCCCAGCTATCGAAACCGTTTTAGGACGACCAGCTAAATCCTTAGACCAGTTCTTAACAGAGAATCATTCTTAAGCATCTTAAGTGAGAAATTTAATTTAGACCAATGGTGATTGGTAGCCGTTCTTGCTATGATGACTTGTTTCCTACTTACAAAAGCTTAAAAATAGTGTATAATAGATGAGTTACGGGTAACGTTGAAACTCGGTTTTGTCAGTCACTCTAATTCTAAGGAAGTAAACTATTCCCACATGATTGACAAGAGTAGCAGGAGTTACCACAATTGAAATAACCTAACCATTGATATTTAAGGATTCTTATGAAAGGAGTCACATGAAAAAAGACATTTCACCAGAAATGTATAACTACAATAAATTTCCTGGGCCAGAATTTAGTCACTTTGACCAGCAGGTCAAAGCAGAAGGTATAGAGTTCCTCTTGCTTGAAAATGTTAAAAATGCCTTTGATACGACCAGTTTTGGTCAACGTTATACAGAGATTTTACTCAAGTACGACTATATTGTTGGCGATTGGGGAAATGAGCAACTACGTCTCAAAGGGTTTTACAAGGACAGTAATGACGTTAAAAAAACAAACCGCATTTCACGCTTAGAAGACTATATTAAAGAGTTTTGCAATTTTGGCTGTGCCTATTTTGTTTTGGAAAATCCTAATCCTAAAGAAATCACTTTCGAAGAGGAGTGTCAGCCAAGACGGAAAAAGTCCTCTAAGTCAAAACCAAATCGACGGAAATCAGGTCAAACAAATCCACAGGTAGCACCTCAAAAAAACAAACAGAAGCGTTCTCAAAAGGAAAAACCAGCTGACAAACAAACCTTTACTAGTAAAAAGCGTAAAGAAAACAATAAGAGCAAGTCGAAACGTAATCAGACCAAGCAGCTTAATGCTAAGTCTGATCACTTTATTATCAGAAAGAAGGATCAGTAATCCATGAAACCATCCATTTACAGCTTGACCCGGGAAGACTTAATCGCTTGGGCTATTGACCACGGACAAAAGAAATTTAGAGCTACCCAAATTTGGGATTGGCTCTATAAAAAACGTGTTCAGTCTTTTGATGACATGACTAATATTTCCAAAGATTTTATTGCTATCTTAAAGGAAAATTTTTGCGTCAATCCTCTGAAGCAACGCATTGTTCAAGAGTCAGCTGACGGAACTGTTAAGTATTTGTTTGAGTTACCAGATGGTATGCTCATTGAAACAGTTTTGATGCGTCAGCATTATGGGCATTCTGTTTGTGTTACCACACAAGTTGGTTGTAATATTGGCTGTACCTTCTGTGCTAGCGGTTTAATCAAAAAACAGCGTGATTTAAACAGTGGTGAAATCACAGCTCAGATTATGCTGGTTCAAAAATATTTTGATGAGCGTGGTCAAGACGAACGTGTCAGTCATGTGGTTGTTATGGGAATTGGTGAGCCATTTGACAATTACCAAAATGTGATGAGTTTCTTACGGACGATTAATGATGACAATGGTCTAGCTATTGGTGCTCGCCATATCACGGTATCAACTTCCGGTTTGGCGCATAAGATTCGTGAGTTTGCCAACGAAGGAGTGCAGGTTAATTTAGCGGTATCACTTCATGCCCCTAATAATGACTTACGTTCAAGCATCATGAGAATCAACCGATCTTTTCCACTCGAAAAACTTTTTGCAGCCATTGAGTATTATATTGAAACAACTAACCGTCGTGTAACCTTTGAATACATCATGTTAAATGAGGTCAATGATGGTGTTGAGCAGGCCCAAGAGTTGGCAGACCTGACTAAAAATATTCGCAAATTGTCTTACGTTAACTTGATTCCCTACAATCCTGTTTCAGAACACGACCAATACAGTAGAAGTCCTAAAGAACGCGTTTCAGCATTTTACGATGTGTTGAAGAAAAATGGTGTCAACTGTGTCGTGCGTCAAGAGCACGGTACCGATATTGATGCGGCCTGTGGACAATTACGTTCCAATACCATGAAAAAAGACCGTGAAAAAGCTGCAGCAACCAACGCATAAGAGGATGCTAAAGCAAGTCTTTAATCAGGAAGGATTAGTGAGGAGAAAATGGCGGTGGTTTTTCCTCCTTGTTTTAGCGGCTTATGTTTTGGCCATTGTTTTGATGTGTTTTACCCCTCAACCCAACTTGTTTAAAGGCATACAAACACCACATGTCATAGAAGTTGGACGTCTTCGTTTTCTCGTGGTACCTTTGAATAGCCTATGGTCGCTACCTCAATTGTCAACCCCTTTGGAACTTAGCTGGGTTATTGGGCAAAATGTAATGAATGTTTTTTTACTCTATCCCTTGGTTTTTATGATTCATTGCCTATGGAAAAATTGGCACAGCCCAAGCAAAAGTTTATGGCTAGGGTTTAGAATCAGTTTGATCATCGAATTGACCCAACTGTTGCTTGATGTTCTGATAGATGCTAATCGAGTATTTGAGTTGGATGACTTGTGGACAAATAGCTTGGGTGCTTTATTGGCCTTTTATAGTTATCGATGGCTGCATCATCGCCTGTCTAGGTCTTTGTAAGACGAATTTAAGCTAAATTTCTCTCCAATGGAGAGACTTTTTATTACTGATATAAGATTAGATTGAAAGATATATTAATGCGGAGGGAGAGTTAATGTCTATTTTGAAAAACTTATGGTGGTTTTTTAAGGAAGAAAAGAAACCCTATCTTATCGGGATTTTATCCTTAAGTTTGGTGGCTTTTTTGAATTTAATTCCCCCAAAAATCATGGGGATTGTGATTGATGGGATTACTAGCCAGAGACTAACTAAAAGCGAGTTGCTTTGGTACCTTTTTTGGCTTATCATAGCTGCTTTAGCAATGTATGCCTTACGCTACGTCTGGCGGATCTGTATTTTTGGGACGTCTTATCGATTAGGACGTGTCATGCGTTTTAAACTCTTTGAGCACTTTACCAAGATGTCTCCTTCTTTTTACCAACGTTATCGAACAGGGGATTTGATGGCCCACGCGACCAATGATATTAATTCCCTTACTCGTTTGGCAGGAGGTGGGGTTATGTCTGCGGTTGACGCCTCGATAACAGCAATTGTGACCTTATTAACCATGCTCTTCACAATTTCTTGGCAAATGACAGTCATTGCAGTCTTGCCTTTGCCCCTGATGGCTTACGCAACTAGTCGTCTAGGGCGCAAAACTCATAAGGCATTTGGAGAATCTCAGGCAGCTTTCTCAGAATTGAATAACAAAGTTCAAGAAAGTGTAGCTGGTATTAAAGTGACCAAATCGTTTGGCTATCAAAGGGATGAAGTAGCTTCTTTCCAGGAAATCAATCAGATGACCTTTAAGAAGAACATGAGAACGATGTTTTATGATGTCATGTTTGATCCGGTGGTGCTTCTTTTTATTGGCTTATCCTATGTGCTAACCTTATTAGTTGGGGCTTTTATGATCAAGGCTGGGCAAGTAACGATTGGGAATTTAGTGACCTTTATGACCTACCTCGATATGCTCGTCTGGCCTTTGATGGCAGTTGGCTTTTTATTCAATATGGTTCAACGGGGAAGTGTCTCTTATGAGCGTATCAGTCAATTATTAGAACAAGCCTCGGATGTTGAAGAAAGCAGTCATCCCTTAACAACAATTTCTAATGGTTCTTTGACCTACGATATCAATCATTTTTCTTACGATAAAGAAGAAACATTGACCGATATTCATTTCAGGTTAGAAAAAGGACAAACCTTAGGATTGGTTGGACAGACAGGCTCGGGTAAAACAAGTCTTATTAAGCTTCTATTGAGAGAATATGACGTGACTGATGGCGCTATTTGCTTGAATAATCACAATATTAAGAATTATCGTCTTAAAGATTTGCGGCATTTAATGGGCTATGTTCCTCAAGACCAATTTTTATTTGCGACTAGTATTTTAGAAAATGTTCGTTTTGGTAATCCTAAGTTATCGGTTGAGGAAGTAGAAGCAGCGACACGTCTCTCCCATGTCTATAATGATATTATGGAAATGCCACAAGGTTTTCATACCTTAATCGGTGAAAAAGGGGTGTCCTTATCTGGTGGGCAAAAACAACGGATTGCGATGAGTCGTGCGATGATATTGGACCCAGATATTTTAATTTTAGATGATTCCTTATCAGCTGTTGATGCCAAAACAGAGCATGCTATTATTGAGAACCTGAAACAAACAAGACAAGATAAGACAACCATTATTACCGCTCACCGTTTGAGTGCGGTTGTTCACGCAGATTTGATTTTGGTTTTACAACATGGTCGTATTATTGAGAGTGGCCGTCATGAGGATTTGGTAGCAGCGGGAGGTTGGTACGCTAAAACCTATGCTTCACAACAATTGGAAATGGAGGTAGAAGACCATGAGGACAAATAATCAATGGCAAGTGTTTAAACGCCTCTTATCCTATTTGAAACCTTATAAATGGCTCACTCTATTTGCCTTAGCGCTCTTATTGTTAACCACTGTTATCAAAAGTATCATACCGTTGATTGCGTCACGCTTCATTGATCACTATTTGACAGCTTTGAATCAGCCAGCTTTCCTACTTTTATTGGGTTACTATGGCATGTATCTCATTCAAAGTGTAGTTCAATACCTTGGGAATCTCTTTTTTGCGCGTGTGTCATATAGTATTGTCAGAGATATCAGACGGGATGCCTTTGCTAAAATGCAGGTGTTAGGTATGGCTTATTTTGATAAAACGCCAGCAGGTTCTATTGTCTCTCGGATAACCAACGACACCGAAGCTATCAGTGATATGTTTTCGGGCATATTATCTAGTTTTATTTCTGCTATTTTTATTTTTTCTGTGACCCTTTATACCATGCTGTTGTTAGATGTGACCTTAACAAGCCTAGTCGTGATTTTTCTTCCTTTTATTGTGATTTTGGTCAATCTTTATCGAAAAAAATCGGTGCAAGTGATTGATAAAACAAGAAGTTTACTCAGCGATATCAACAGCAAACTGGCAGAAAGTATCGAAGGGATTCGTATTATTCAGGCATTTGGACAAGAGGATCGATTGAAAGATGAGTTTGAAGTCATCAATCAAGAGCATGTTCGTTATGCCAACAAATCGGTAGCTTTAGATAGTATTTTCTTACGTCCAGCCATGTCCCTTTTGAAACTGTTAGCGTATGCGGTATTAATGGCTTATTTTGGTTTCAAAGGACTTAATGGTGCCATTACGGCTGGGATGATGTACGCCTTTATCCAGTACATTAATCGTTTATTTGATCCTTTAATTGAAGTTACTCAAAACTTTTCAACTTTGCAGACCTCGATGGTGTCAGCAGGTCGTGTCTTCAAATTAATTGACGAAGAATCCTTTGAACCACAGCAAGCTAATCAACCAATTAAAGTCACAGAAGGGAATATTTCCTTTAAAAACGTGTCATTCTCTTATGATGGTAAACAAAAGGTTTTGGATAATATTTCTTTTGAGGTTAAGAAAGGAGAGACCATCGCTTTTGTAGGAGCGACAGGTTCTGGGAAGTCTTCTATCATTAACGTTTTCATGCGCTTTTATGACTTCCAATCGGGACATATTTTACTTGATGGGCATGATATTCGTGATTATTCTCAAGAGGAATTGCGCCAGTCTATTGGGTTAGTTTTGCAGGATCCATTTTTATATCATGGGACTATTGCTTCCAACATTCGGATGTATCAAAGCCTAAGTGATGAAGAAGTCAAAGCTGCAGCTGCTTTTGTCGATGCGGATCAATTTATTCAAAAATTACCAGACCAGTACCAATCTCCTGTTAGTGAAAGAGGGGCAAGCTTTTCGACAGGTCAGCGGCAGTTATTAGCATTTGCAAGAACCGTAGCCAGCAAGCCTAAAATTCTAATTCTTGATGAAGCGACTGCCAATATCGATTCTGAAACAGAAGCTATTGTACAACGTTCTCTAGCTAAAATGCGGCAAGGCCGTACAACCATTGCTATTGCTCATCGCTTATCAACCATTCAAGATGCTAATTGTATCTATGTGCTTGATAAAGGAAAAATTATTGAACATGGATGTCACGAAGAATTGCTTAATCAAAAAGGTACCTATTATAAAATGTATCAATTACAATCAGGGATGTTATAATACCTTAACCCTAGTCACCAAAGTGGCTAGGGTTTTTTAATTGACAATTGTCATCTCAAATGATGACAGAACCGACTGGTATCTGATGCTCTATTAGTTTAAACTGAATAACAGATAGATAAGTAGAAAAGGAGCATATTGGTGGAAAATATTATCAATGTTAAGCAACTAACCAAGATCACAAAAAAGAGAACCATATTAAGTGATATTACTTTTCAAATTCAAAAGGGCGACTGTGTCGCCGTGATTGGGCCAAATGGCGCTGGAAAAACAACTTTATTTAACTGTTTATTGGGGGATTATAATACAGCAGAGCAGGCTATCAGCATTTTTGAACAAGCACCTAAATCTCCAACATTAAATCATCGACGAGCTGTTTTATTTCAAGAAAATAGGGTTGAAGGAAAAATGACAGTTTTGGACTTAATTCGTTTTCAACAAGAGATTGTGGATAATCCTTTAGATATGGGAGCTATTCAAAAACTATTGGGGTTTTCCGAACAGCAATACCATCAATTAGCAGAAAAATTATCAGGTGGTCAGAAACGACTCTTGTCCTTTGTCTTGATTTTGATTAGGCAACCAGAGCTCTTGTTCTTAGATGAACCAACTAGTGGTATGGATACCTCTACTCGGAAACGTTTTTGGGCAATTATTAACGACCTTAAAAAACAAGAAGTCACTATCTTGTATTCTTCTCATTATATCGAAGAGGTTGAACATACTGCTGATCGTGTTTTGGTCTTAAGTCAAGGTAAATTAATTCGAGACACCACTCCTTATGCCATGTCAGCAGAAGAGCAGGAGAAGATCATGACGATACCTTTTAGTTATCGGTCCTTGATATTATCGAATCCCCAATTGAATGTAGAGGAAGTTGTTGAGAAAAGGGATAGCATCACTTTTGTTACAAAGAACCCCAAAGCTATTTGGGAGTGTTTAGAAGCTGCTGCCTGTCCTATCGACAGTATAGAAATGACAAATCGTACCTTGCTGGATCGTGTGTTTGCTACAACGAAAGGATAAGTTATGAAAACCTTTAAAGCCTTATTGCGAACAGAATATTTATTAACTATTCGTTCTCTGTCATCTCTTGTGTTATCAATTGGAATGCCTGTTTTTTTCTTTCTTTTTTACTCTTCTTTTGTTTCAGATTCACAAACTATTTTAAAGCTTATGATGTTTAATATGACAGCTTTTTCAAGTATTGGCTTTGCCCTATTTACCTTACCATTTGCTTTACAAGAGGATCGCAGAAGTAACCGCTTGAAATCTATTCGATATTCATCGGTACCGCTTTGGCAATATTACGTCGCTAAAGTGATTAGGATTATCGGTTACTATCTGTTATCGTGTGGTATTGTTTTTGTTATCGGTTATTTTATGAGGAATATTAGAATGACTGTGGGGGATTGGTTAATCACAGTGGCTTTACTTGTTTTTGGAGCGGTAGCCTTTATTAGCCTTGGTTTACTGTTATCCCAAATCAAATCGTCAGAAGTCCTGTCGGCTTTAGCTAATATCTTATATATTGGTTTAGCTATTATAGGAGGACTTTGGATGCCAGTTAGTAGTTTTCCCAAGTGGTTACAGGCTATTTCATACTGGACACCGACCTATCATTTTGGAAATTTATTTGAGCATTATCTGATTCATGGTACAATAAGTTTAACATCCGTATTTTATCTTATTGGCTTCTGGATGCTGTGTTTATTTGTTACTTATTTTATGACAAAATTTCTTGAGGTTCATTAATGTTTAGACCTTTTTACGCGTCCGATATTCCTTACTATATTGGACTTGTCTTTCTTGCCTTTCCTTATATGGGGGCTTTTTATTACGACTATCCTAAGTGGACTTTAATCATCACGACACTTTTTATAGTAGCTTACCTTGTTTTAATTCATCTGAGAGATAAATACCAAAAGACTATTAATTTATTATGGCTCTATCTTTTGTTCTACGTCGCTTACATGACCTGTTTGAGTGATGGGAATATGATTTGGTTCTTTTTCTTCCACGCTAATTTATTAATTTGGCGTTTTGACAATGATATCCAATCTTTTCGAGGGCTGACTTTTTTATTGGTATTTTTTGGAACTTTTATCTATCTGTGGTCACACTCGCAATCGCTTAGTTCTCGTGTTATGTTAGTAGCTATAGCACTCTTTATAGTGGGGCTTACCTATATGAATATGTGGCTGCAAAGAGAAGATAACATGAAGGCTGCTATATCCAAACAAAACCAAGAGATTAACTTCTTAATGGCAGAAAATGAGAGAAATCGTATTGGACGTGATTTGTATGATACTCTAGGCCATACCTTTGCTTTGATGACGATAAAAACAGAATTGGCAATAAAACAATTACAACATGGTCGATTACAAGCAGTGGAAAAAGAGTTAACAGAACTTCATCAAATTAGTCGGAGATCTATGGAAGATGTGCGCCAATTGGTGAATAACGTGACTTTTCGTAGTTTATCGGAAGAAATGGTTGTTACTTCTGATTTGTTTGATTTATCAGGAATCCAATTTACCTTTGAAAAGAAAATCAGCGATGATCAATTAAGTCCGCTCCTTCAATCGACACTAGTAATGTTGGTTAGGGAATTAGCAACAAATGTTATTAAGCATGCCAAAGCTAGTCATTGCCAGTTAAGCCTTTATCGACAGGACACTCATATCATTTTACAAATGGAAGATGATGGTATTGGTTTTAAAGATGTGGAGGTACCACATTCTATCAATGAAAGGCTTTTACTAGTTAAAGGAAAAGTTGAACTTAGCTCTTTAAAAAAACCTACAATAATTACAATTTATCTAAACGAAGGAATGTGTCATGAAATTATTAATTGCTGAAGACCAAGTGATGTTGAGAGATGCTTTAAAGCAATTATTACTAATGGAAGAATCAGTTGAATCTGTCGAGGCTGTGGGAAATGGGAAAGAAGCCCAAGCTCTTTTGCAAAAGAAAGCAGTTGATGTGGTCATCTTAGATGTAGAAATGCCAGAAATGAATGGATTAGAAGTTTTGGAATGGCTTAAAAGGAGAAGTAATACTAAAGTTATCATTGTTACTACCTTTAAACGTATTGGCTACTTTCAAAGAGCGGTTAAGGCTGGGGTAGATGCCTATGTTTTAAAAGAGCGCTCTATTTCTGAATTAATGAAGACTATTCACACTGTTTTGGAGGGAGGTAAAGAGTACTCCCCAGAATTGATGGAAAATCTTTTTGTAAATCCAAATCCTCTAACTCAACAGGAAATGACCATTCTTCGATTAATTAACCAAGGAAAAACCAGTAAAGAAATAAGTCAATTACTTTTCTTATCTAGTGGAACTATTCGAAATTATAGTTCATCAATCTTTGATAAACTGGGTGTGTCTAACCGCATTGAAGCTATTCGGCTAGCTAATAAAAATGGTTGGCTATAAATAATCAAAAGTTAACCCTAGTCACCAAAGTGGCTAGGGTTTTTAGTAGATTAAGTATTTTTCAAGAAAGATAATACAAAGTAACCCAAAAGTTAAGTAAGGGATAAAGGGAATGTGTTTTGTACGTAGCAATAAGCAAGCAGCAATACCTGCTAAAGAGGCCAGTTGGACTAGCCAGATAAGAGATATTAAGTTAAACACTAACGCCAAACTCGCGAGATACAGAAAATCCCCTGCGCCAATTGAAAAAGGTCGGAGATAGGCTAACAGTCCTAACAACAGTAATAAAAGCGAGGTGTGGTTAATGGAATAAAAAGGGAGCAAACTAACAAAAGTCACTAGCCATAAAAGGAAAGGGTATTCTTGTGATTGCCAATCAAAGAGACTGAGTAATAAAGAAAATAGCAGCAAATAGCAGTGCTTCACGTCCATCCAGCCTACCAAGGTTGCCATAAAGATTGCAAATAAACTAATTTCTAAAGCAAAGTAAGCGTGATAGCTGACGAGGACATGCTTAGTCAATGATAGCTGACAGTGCTGTAATTTTTCCTTAAGAGGGATTGATTCATTGGCAGTATTAGCTATTTCTTCTTGGCTCGCGTTTGTAAAAAAATGGAGTAAGTAGCGAAACAGTAGGCTTAAAAAGAAAGCAAGACAGAAACTAAAAAAGATATTCATACTTACTTATTCGAAAATAAATCAAATACTTGCAATCTTTTCCTAATCGTTGTAAAATAAAGGTATGAAACGAGAATGATTCTAAATAAGGCGCTTCACCTATTAGTTCAGTCCGTTATTGTCGAATAGGATTAGGCGACAACGATTCCTTCTTGATGAGTAATCGTTGCTTACCCTCCATTCTTGCCCTTTAAGCCGAAAAGTAAGGAGACGTTATTATGACAAACACACTCGTTGACAATATTTATGCTTCAGTAACTCACAATATTTCTAAAAAAGAAGCATCAAAAAATGAAAAAACTAAAGCTGTTTTAAACCAAGCTGTCGCTGACTTATCTGTGGCTGCATCTATTGTGCACCAAGTACACTGGTATATGCGTGGTCCAGGTTTCTTGTACCTTCACCCAAAAATGGATGAATTACTGGATAGCTTAAATGCTACCTTAGATGAAATGAGCGAACGCTTGATTACCATCGGTGGTGCACCTTATTCTACTCTAGCTGAATTTTCACAACACTCTAAGTTGGATGAAACAAAAGGTAGCTATGATAAAACAGTTGCCCAACATTTGGCAAGATTGGTAGAAGTTTACCTTTATCTGAGTAGCCTTTTCCAAGTTGGTTTGGATATTACCGATGAAGAAGGCGATGCTGGAACAAATGATTTGTTTACAGCAGCTAAGACAGAGGCTGAAAAAACTATTTGGATGTTCCAAGCAGAGCGTGGACAAGGCCCAGCACTCTAATTGATTATGCCTTAGGATAAAAGAAGTCAATGATAAAATTGGCTTCTTTTTTATGGAATCATCGATTCATTTTCAGAAACATAGAAAGCGATTCCATAATTGTCTTGAAATCTGCCGTAGAATTTGCTAAAATCTACTTATATGAAAACACTATATGATGTGCAACAATTGCTAAAAAACTTTGGCATTTTTGTTTACCTTGGCAAACGTCTTTATGATATTGAAATGATGAAGATTGAACTTCAGCGTCTCTATGATAGCGGCTTATTGGATAAGAGGGATTACTTAAATGCGGAGTTAATTTTGCGACGTGAGCATAGATTAGAATTGGAAAAAGAAGGATAGGCAAATGAGTCAAAAGTTACTGGGGATTGATTTAGGTGGAACCACTGTTAAATTTGGTATTTTAACAGCAGCAGGAGAAGTCCAAGAAAAATGGGCGATTGAGACTAATATTTTAGAAGGGGGCAAGCACATTGTCCCTGATATCATCGCTTCCATCAAACACCGCTTGGAATTATATGGTCTAAGCAGTGCAGATTTTATTGGTATCGGTATGGGGTCACCAGGGGCTGTTGACCGTACTGCTAATACAGTGACCGGAGCATTCAACCTTAACTGGAAAGAAACTCAGGAAGTCGGTTCCATTATTGAAAAAGAATTAGGTATTCCTTTTGCCATTGATAATGATGCCAATGTGGCTGCTCTTGGTGAGCGTTGGGTTGGAGCTGGCGAAAACAATCCTGATGTTGTTTTCATGACACTAGGAACTGGTGTCGGTGGAGGGATTATCGCCGATGGTAACCTGATTCATGGTGTTGCAGGAGCAGGTGGTGAAATCGGCCACATGATTGTTGAACCGGAAAATGGCTTTGCTTGTACTTGTGGCTCACACGGCTGTTTGGAAACAGTAGCCTCAGCAACAGGTGTTGTCAAGGTAGCACGTTTATTGGCAGAAGCTTATGAAGGAGATTCTACTATTAAAGCCGCCATTGATAATGGGGACAATGTCACCAGCAAAGATATTTTCATGGCTGCTGAAGCAGGAGATTCCTTTGCAGATTCTGTTGTGGAAAAGGTTGGTTACTACCTTGGTCTTGCGTCAGCAAATATCTCAAATATCTTGAATCCAGATTCAGTGGTTATTGGTGGAGGCGTGTCGGCAGCAGGAGAATTCTTACGTTCACGCATTGAAAAATATTTTGTGACCTTCACCTTCCCACAAGTGAGGTATTCAACTAAAATTAAGATTGCAGAGCTTGGCAATGATGCTGGAATTATCGGTGCAGCTAGCCTTGCTCGACAATTTATCACAGAGTAGGAGGGGGATATGTCTCCAATCACACTTATCTTATGGTTACTCCTTTTAGGAATTATTGGCTATTACGCATGGAATTATTTCTCTTTTCGGAGAATGGCAAAGCAAGTTGATAACGAGACTTTTAAAGACGTGATGCGTCAAGGTCAATTGATTGATTTACGAGAGCCAGCGGCTTTTAGAGCTAAGCATATTTTAGGAGCTCGAAATTTTCCAGCGCAACAATTTGATGCTGCTATCAAAGGTCTTCGCAAGGACAAACCTGTTCTTATTTACGAAAATATGCGTCCCCAGTACCGTGTGCCTGCGGTCAAAAAACTTAAAAAAGCTGGCTTTGAAGACGTTTATGTCTTAAAAGACGGTATTGATTATTGGGATGGCAAAGTTAAACAAACAACCTAGTTAAGAGTAACGTGGAGTTAAGGGGAATAAAGGCAGTCACTGTCTCAAAAACCTTAATTCCTTTTTTTGCTGTATCCAGACTTGCTGAAAGTCTGAAAACATTTACAATTGATTAAAACCAGTTTTTTAAAACATTTTGTGTTATACTTGTCTAGTTAAAATATATTTACTTAGAGGAACAAATGACTAACTTAAGAAACGATATCCGTAACGTAGCGATTATTGCCCACGTTGACCACGGAAAAACAACACTTGTAGATGAATTATTAAAACAATCCCATACTCTTGATGAGCGTAAAGAGCTTCAAGAGCGTGCCATGGATTCCAATGACCTTGAAAAAGAACGTGGGATTACGATCCTTGCGAAAAATACGGCAGTAGCCTACAACGATGTTCGTATTAACATCATGGATACCCCAGGACACGCGGACTTCGGTGGTGAAGTTGAACGTATCATGAAAATGGTTGACGGGGTTGTTCTTGTTGTGGATGCCTACGAAGGAACAATGCCTCAGACTCGTTTCGTATTGAAAAAAGCACTTGAACAAAATCTTATCCCAATCGTTGTGGTGAACAAGATTGACAAACCTTCAGCTCGTCCAGCAGAAGTTGTAGATGAAGTGCTTGAATTATTCATCGAACTTGGTGCCGATGATGAGCAATTGGAATTCCCAGTTGTTTACGCATCAGCTATCAATGGCACATCATCATTATCAGATGATCCTGCTGACCAAGAGCATACTATGGCCCCGATCTTTGATACGATCATTGATCATATTCCAGCGCCAGTTGATAATTCAGATGAGCCTTTGCAATTCCAAGTGTCACTTTTGGACTACAACGATTTCGTAGGTCGTATCGGTATCGGTCGTGTTTTCCGTGGTACTGTTAAAGTGGGTGACCAAGTGACTCTTTCAAAACTTGATGGTACCACTAAAAACTTCCGTGTTACAAAACTGTTTGGTTTCTTCGGTTTGGAACGTCGTGAAATTCAAGAAGCTAAAGCAGGTGACTTGATTGCTGTTTCAGGTATGGAAGATATCTTTGTTGGAGAAACCATTACACCAACTGACTGTGTGGAAGCTCTGCCAATTCTTCGTATTGATGAGCCAACACTTCAGATGACTTTTTTGGTCAATAACTCTCCTTTTGCAGGTCGTGAAGGTAAATGGATCACGTCACGTAAGGTTGAAGAACGTCTTTTAGCAGAATTGCAAACAGACGTGTCACTTCGTGTTGACCCAACAGATTCGCCAGATAAATGGACGGTTTCAGGGCGTGGAGAATTGCATTTATCTATCCTCATTGAAACAATGCGTCGTGAGGGATATGAACTTCAAGTATCACGTCCAGAAGTTATCATCAAAGAAATTGATGGTGTCAAATGTGAACCTTTCGAACGCGTTCAAATTGACACGCCAGAAGAATACCAAGGTGCTATTATTCAATCCCTTTCAGAACGTAAAGGGGACATGCTTGATATGCAAATGGTTGGTAATGGTCAAACGCGTTTGATTTTCTTGATTCCTGCACGTGGTTTGATTGGTTATTCAACAGAGTTTCTTTCAATGACACGTGGATATGGTATCATGAATCATACTTTTGACCAGTATCTACCGGTTGTTCAAGGAGAAATTGGTGGCCGTCATCGTGGTGCCTTGGTTTCTATTGAAAATGGTAAAGCAACTACATATTCAATCATGCGTATTGAAGAGCGTGGGACTATCTTTGTAAATCCAGGTACAGAAGTTTATGAAGGAATGATTGTTGGTGAGAATTCTCGTGATAATGACCTTGGGGTTAACATTACAACGGCTAAACAAATGACAAACGTTCGTTCAGCAACTAAAGATCAAACTGCAGTCATCAAGACGCCTCGTATCCTTACTTTAGAAGAGTCACTTGAATTTTTAGCAGATGACGAATACATGGAAGTAACGCCAGAATCTATCCGCTTGCGTAAACAAATTTTGAATAAAGCTGCGCGTGATAAAGCTAATAAAAAGAAAAAATCAGCTGAATAAGCCATAAAAAATGAATAACAAAAAGATGTTTAGGAAAGAGACTTTTCTAAAGGTCTTTTTGTGTCTAAGGGTCACCTACTTTATTAGAATCAAAGGAGATGAGGATGTTCTATCTTATTATTGCCGCCTTAATTATTTCCTATTATCTGTTTATGGCACCTAAAAGTGTGCGTAATACGCTTGGTATGATTGGACTTGTGGGTTTAGTTGCCCTCCTCATTGTTTTAGCAGGATTGAGTTTCATCAAAATCATGCAGACACCTCCTGAGATAGTTGTAGGACTCGGGATGATAGTATTGGGATACTATGCTTTGAAAGACTTACTCAAAATGCCAAAAAAATCAAAAGTGAAATAACTAGCCTTGATAAGGTTCATTATTTTTCTTCAGAATTCATGAAAAATAATGTCTCTACTGGAATGATGGTTTAGTTTATCAGTTATCAAAAGGACTGTGTTCGTTCGACACAGTCCTTTTTGCTATGCTAATCGGCACAGTTGATAATTTTAATGTTTTGTTTATTAAATAATAATTATTAAAAATTTTACATTTTCTAAAAAAGTAATATAATCCTATTGGGGATGGATGATATAAAAAGGAGGACTAGCTATGAAAAAAATGCTAGGTCAATTAGGAGTAGTGGCTCTATCAACTTGTTTTTTGGTAGCACCACTATATGTTAAAGCTGATACTAACCAATCAAGTATGGTATCTCGCGAATTGGATCGGAAAGATCATCTTTCGCGAACAGACTATCTTGAAAAAGTAAGTGCCGGCACGGCGCAAGTTGTTGAAGGAGTTATTCAAGAAAGGGGCGGAGACAGACTGACAGCTTTAAATGCCTATGTCCTAGGGACAGATGAGCATTTCCGAGTTTGGCCGTTCGAAATGGAACGAAACCTAACGGATCAGTTAGGTTCAGATTATGGTTCACAATACGACTTTGTCAAAATCAATCATAAGTGGGTTAATGGGGGAGATTCACTTTTATTGATAAAGAAAACAGGCTATGTTCTTAATAGCTTAGAAGAGTATAATGCGTTAGTTCGCAAAACTATTCAGGATTTTGATTTGACAGATAAATTAGTGGTTGCTAGTTTTAATTTAAATGAGAGTATTCCTTTAAAATTGTTATTAGCTAACGCTGGATTATCTATTGGTCAACAATCACATGATGTCACTATTGGCTCTCAAAGACTTTATTCAAGAAATATTCGCATGATGAATTATGTTGAAGGTGTTGGCAGCGGGGCAATTGGAGGCTATGAAAACTCAAATGCTAGCCTGGAACGTTACCTTGCGAACGATGAAAAAATCAAAGCCTTGATTGAAAAGTCGGGAGCAATGAAAGAGACGACTGAAAAAGAAAGGCTACGTAAATGGTGTCTTTATGTCACAAATACCTTTGATTACGATTTAGAAGGTAGTAGCATTGATAATAAGCAAGCCTATTACAGAGCTTCAGATATCTTTTCAGTGACCGAACGTCAAAAAGCGGTATGTGTCGGCTATAGCGCCATCACAGCAAGGGCCCTTAACCTAATGGGCATTAAAGCTTATGTCGTTGGTGGTGTCAATGATAGTGGCATTCCTCACCAGGTAACCAGAGTTCATTATGATGGAGCATGGTATTATCTCGACACAACGAGTGGCAATCGTCCAGGTAAAAAAGTAGAAATCACTCATTTTGGAAGAAACTATACGCCTGTGGAAATGTCAGTTCGTGAGGCCAATGGTCTTAGGGAAATGGAGTACAGTAAAGCTTTTGAAGACTGGATGATGCGAAGCAATCCTAGTGAATGGTTGGTTTATGGTCGTAACCTTCAGGGAGAAAAAGCAAGTGCCACAACCTATTTAGATAACCAAGCTTTTGCGGAACTGTTTAAGAACCAATCAACGAAGATGACGTATTCACCAAAAGCAAGTAATGATAATAATCAGCCAGTTGAAGAAGCGTATGCTGAGGAAGTGACAACTTCCAGTCATAGCAGTTCAGCTACTTTTGGCACTGATGTTATAAGAAATAGTAGAGACATTAATCCTAAAAATGTGGTTAGCCAAGGAACATGGTATCATAATAAGCAAGGACAATATCGCTATGCTGTAAATGGTCAATTTGTTCAAAATCAATGGGTAAAAGATAACAATTACTATTACTACTGCGGCAGCGATTGTAATGTGGTGACAGGGAGTTATCAGATTGAAGGAAAATGGTACGTTTTTGACCAATTCGGACGTTTAACTTAAGGTATTGGGAGATTCTTGAGTGATAGCATCCTTAACGTCAGGCTGGGAGACTTGATGTAGTTAGTAGAAAAGGCAAATATCCCTGCGGATGTTTGTCTTTTTTGATGCCGAAAAAGACAAACAAAGGCAACTCTTTTTGGAAACGGATTCTAATCTAGAAAGCATCAGGTCCTTTTTTAAAATCTTGAAAAAGCTTTTAAATAAAGGTAAAATAGAAACCAAATAGAATGGATAGTGTGGGCTCAGATGAAAAAAATCAGAGAATTTCAAAATAAAAAAGTATTAATATTAGGCTTAGCTAGATCGGGCGAAGCAGCTGCAAGACTCTTAACCAAACTAGGTGCTCTTGTCACCGTTAATGATGGCAAACCTTTTGAAGAAAACCCAGCAGCACAAGCCTTGTTGGAAGAAGGTATTAAGGTTGTTTGTGGCAGTCATCCCCTAGAATTATTGGATGAAGACTTTGAATATATGGTCAAAAATCCAGGAATTCCTTACGATAACCCTATGGTTACACGTGCGCTTGAAAAACAAATTCCTGTCTTGACCGAAGTTGAGTTGGCTTATTTGGTATCCGAATCCCCTATTGTTGGGATTACAGGATCAAATGGAAAAACAACGACTACAACAATGATTGCCGATGTCTTAAATGCAGGTGGTCAATCTGCTTTATTATCAGGAAATATTGGTTATCCTGCCTCCGAAGTCGTTCAAAAAGCTAGCGCTAATGACACGCTAGTAATGGAATTATCCTCTTTCCAATTAATGGGGGTTGACGCGTTTAAGCCCCATATCGCTGTTATCACAAACCTGATGCCCACTCATCTCGATTATCATGGGAGTTTTGAGGATTATGTGGCGGCCAAATGGAGGATTCAGGCTGAAATGACAGCTGACGACTATCTCATTTTAAATGCTAATCAAGAAATCTCAGCGGCCTTAGCTAAAACAACTAAGGCAACGGTCATTCCTTTTTCAACTCAAGAAGTGGTGGACGGAGCTTATCTGGAAGACGGCATGCTTTATTTTAAAGGACATCCTATAATGCCTGCGGCTAACTTGGGTGTTCCGGGTAGTCATAATATTGAGAATGCTTTAGCAGCAATTGCCGTGGCTAAATTGTCTGGCATTGCTGACGATGTTATTGTGGAAGTTCTTTCCCATTTTGGAGGAGTTAAACATCGCCTGCAACTTGTCGGGAAAATTAAAGATATAACCTTTTATAATGACAGTAAATCAACCAATATCTTAGCGACTCAGAAAGCTTTATCTGGCTTTGACAACAAGAAATTGATATTGATTGCAGGTGGTTTAGATCGGGGAAATGAATTTGACGATTTAGTACCAGACCTTAGAGGTTTGAAACAAATGATTATCTTGGGAGAATCAGCGGAGCGAATGAAGCGAGCAGCGGAAATGGCAAATGTTCCTTACCTTGAAGCAGCTGATGTTGCTGCTGCGACTGAATTAGCTTTCCAAGAAGCGCAGGCAGGAGATACAATCTTGCTTAGCCCAGCCAATGCTAGTTGGGACATGTATCCTAACTTTGAGGTCCGCGGGGATGAATTTTTGGCAACCTTTGCAAAATTAAAAGGAGATGCCTAATGTCTAAGAAGATTGTATTGACAGGTGGCGGAACTGTGGGTCATGTGACCTTAAATTTAATTCTTATTCCAAAGTTTATCAGCGACGGCTGGGAAGTACATTACATTGGAGACAAGAACGGCATTGAGTACCAGGAAATCAAAAAATCAGGACTTGATGTGACTTTTCATGCCATTGCCACTGGAAAGCTGCGCCGCTATTTTTCATGGCAAAATGTAGTGGATATCTTTAAGGTTGCGCTAGGCTTGTTGCAGTCACTGGTGGTTATCGCTAAGATTCGACCGCAAGCGCTCTTTTCTAAAGGTGGTTTTGTTTCCGTTCCACCTGTCATGGCTGCTAAATTGCTGGGGAAACCAGTGTTTATTCACGAATCTGATCGATCAATGGGGCTTGCTAATAAAATTGCCTATAAATTCGCGACCACCATGTATACCACTTTTGAGCAGGACCACCTCTTGCCTAGAACCAAGCATCTTGGTGCGGTAACAAAGGTTTCAGCAACTGCCCAAGAGGTGTCGGGGACCACTCAACTTGATGCCATTAAGTCTTATTTTAATAGTGACTTAAAAACCCTTTTATTTATTGGAGGTTCGGCAGGGGCTCAAGTCTTTAATCAGTTTGTTAGCGACCATCCGGAGTTAAGGCAGACTTATAATATTATTAATGTGACGGGAGATCCTAATCTTAATGAACTGAGTCCTAATCTCTATCGTGTAGATTATGTCACGGATTTATATCAGCCCTTAATGGGGATGGCGGATCTTGTTATCACTCGAGGAGGCTCGAATACCCTCTTTGAATTATTGGCAATGGCTAAGCTACATCTCATTGTACCTCTGGGAAGAGAAGCTAGCCGTGGTGATCAATTGGAGAATGCCGCTTATTTTGAAGCAAAGGGCTATGCCAAGCAGTTGTTGGAACCCGAATTAACTTTGGATAATCTTAAAAAGGCAATAGGAGAATTGTTCGATCACCAAGCGCATTATGAGGCAACGATGTTAGCCACAAAGGACATTCAGTCGTTGGACTTGTTTTATGACCTTTTGAGAGCCGATATTAGCTCCGCGATTAAGGAGAAGTAAATGGCAAAAGATAAAGAGAAAAAAAATGACGATAAACTCATTTTGACAGAATGGCAAAAACGCAATATCGAATTTTTGAAGAAAAAGAAACAGCAAGCTGAGGAAGAAAAAAAACTCAAAGAGAAACTGTTGACTGAGAAAAAAGCACAACTTCAATCGACTTCAGAAGAAGATAAACCAGTTGAGCCCAAAGATGAGACGAAAAGCCCAAGCGCGGATGAACCACCTGTTCCTAAGAAGAAAAAAAAGATCAAGAAAGTAAAAGAGAAAAGTTTAAGTCAAATTGCCTTTCAAAAATCCTTACCTGTTATATTAGTATCGCTATTACTCATGGCAGCATCTATTTTCATGATTACCCCTTACAGTAAGGTTAAAGATTTTTCGATAAAAGGTAATCATCAAACGAATTTAGAAGAATTAGTAAAAGCAAGTAAGGTGAAAGCTTCAGATTACTGGCTCACCTTAGTGACATCCCCAGGTCCTTATGAACAAGCCATTATTGACGCTAACCCCTGGGTTAAGTCTGTTAAGATGTCTTATCAGTTCCCTAATCATTTCCAGTTTAATGTGACCGAATTTGAGGTCATTGCCTACGCACAAGTTGAAGGAGGTTTTCAACCTATCTTGGAAAATGGTAAGCGAGTTGATAAGGTTAAGGCTTCAGAATTACCAAAATCTTTTTTGATTATTAATTTAGAAGATGAAAAAGCTATCCAAGAATTGGTCAAACAACTAACAACCTTGCCTAAATCTTTAGTCAAAAACATAAAATCAGTTTCTTTGGCTGGTTCTAAAACCACATCAGATTTATTGGTTATTGACATGCATGATGGCAATCTGATCAGGGTTCCGCAATCACAACTTACCCTAAAACTACCTTACTATCAAAAATTGAAAAAAAATCTTGAAAGTGATAGTATAGTTGACATGGAAGTGGGAATCTATACCACAACAGCTGACATTGAAAATCAAGTAGAAGTACCAGTAGCAACAGAACAAAATACGTCTAACAAAGAAGGCGAAAGTGCTGATAGCAATCCGTCTCAAGACCAGTCAGGAAATCAACATGCTACTGATACAGGACAAGGTCAAGCGTCTGAGGAAACAGAGGTTACTAATCCAGATCAGGCAAGTCCATCGAACACCTAATTTTGGTATCAAAAATGCTTGTAAAAAGCCTTTTAAAACCAGATATAATCATGTTTGATTAAATTGACTAGAAAAAGTTAAGTTTATATAACAAAATGCGTAAAATGATAACATTTTACGTTTTTTTATGTTATAATATTCTCTGAATAATTCTGTTTTTTAGCAGTTTTTAGAATAGTAAAAGTTTGGAAAGTAAGTGAGGTCAAGTGAATGGCTAGAAATGGCTTTTTTACTGGTTTGGACATTGGAACAAGCTCAATAAAAGTTTTAGTTGCAGAATTTATTTCTGGTGAGATGAACGTCATTGGTGTGAGTAATGTTCCAAGTGCCGGCGTAAAAGATGGCATAATAATTGATATTGAGGCAGCAGCGACTGCCATCAAAACTGCAGTAGAACAAGCAGAAGAAAAAGCAGGAATGACAATTGAAAAGGTGAATGTTGGGTTACCAGCAAATCTGCTTCAAATTGAGCCAACACAGGGGATGATTCCTGTTCCAAGTGAATCAAAAGAAATCAAAGATGAAGATGTTGACAGTGTGGTAAAATCAGCCCTCACAAAAAGCATTACACCCGAACGTGAAGTGATTTCATTGGTTCCAGAAGAGTTTATTGTTGATGGTTTCCAGGGTATTCGTGATCCACGTGGTATGATGGGGATTAGGTTAGAAATGCGTGGCTTGATTTACACTGGCCCAAGTACCATCTTACACAATTTACGTAAAACGGTGGAGCGTGCAGGCATCAAGGTTGAAAATATTATTATTTCACCATTAGCAATGGCTAAGACTGTTTTAAATGAAGGTGAACGTGAGTTTGGTGCTACTGTTATTGATATGGGCGGTGGGCAAACAACAGTTGCCTCAATGAGAGCTCAAGAATTACAGTACACTAATATTTATGCAGAGGGTGGTGAGTATATCACCAAAGATATCTCTAAAGTATTGAAAACCTCTTTGTCTATTGCTGAAGCCTTGAAATATAATTTTGGTCAAGCTAACATAGATGAAGCAAGCCTGACAGAGACGGTTAAAGTAGATGTAGTTGGTAGCGAAGAACCAGTTGAAGTGACTGAACGTTACTTGTCTGAAATTATTTCAGCCCGTATCCGCCACATTTTAGATCGTGTGAAACAAGATTTGGAAAGAGGACGCTTGCTTGATTTACCAGGTGGTATTGTTCTCATTGGTGGTGGTGCTATTATGCCAGGTGTGGTTGAAGTTGCCCAAGATATTTTTGGAACAACTGTAAAACTTCACGTTCCAAACCAAGTTGGTATTCGAAACCCAATGTTTGCGAATGTGATTAGCTTGGTAGAATACGTGGGCATGATGTCAGAAGTAGATGTTCTTGCTCAAAATGCGGTTTCAGGTGAGGAATTCTTGAGACGTAAGCCAATTGACTTTACTGGTCAGGAGTCTTACTTGCCGGACTACAATGAGGCAAGAAGATCCGAAACACCTGTTCGCTATGAACAACAAGTACCACAAGCAACCTATGAGCCACAAGCACCTGCTGAACCTAAGCAAAAGATTTCAGAACGCGTTCGTGGTATCTTTGGAAGCATGTTTGACTAAAAGTAATAAAGTGAGGAAATAAAATGGCATTTTCATTCGATACGGCATCAATTCAAGGTGCAATCATTAAAGTAATCGGTGTTGGTGGAGGTGGCGGAAACGCCATCAATCGCATGATTGATGAAGGTGTTGCAGGTGTTGAGTTTATCGCTGCAAACACTGATATTCAAGCATTGAGTTCATCAAAGGCTGAAACAGTTATCCAGCTTGGACCAAAATTAACGCGTGGTCTAGGTGCTGGAGGCCAACCGGAAGTTGGTCGTAAAGCTGCTGAAGAAAGTGAAGAAGTTTTGTCAGAAGCTCTTACAGGTGCAGACATGGTCTTCATCACTGCTGGTATGGGTGGTGGATCTGGTACAGGAGCTGCACCAGTAATCGCACGTATTGCTAAAAGTCTAGGAGCCTTGACCGTAGCTGTTGTTACTCGTCCATTTGGATTTGAAGGAAATAAACGTGGTAACTTTGCAATTGAAGGTATCCAAGAATTGCGCGAGCAAGTTGACACGTTATTGATTATTTCAAATAATAACCTTCTTGAAATCGTTGATAAAAAAACACCATTGCTTGAAGCACTTAGCGAAGCTGACAACGTCCTACGCCAAGGTGTTCAAGGTATTACTGATTTGATTACAAGCCCAGGCCTTATTAACCTTGATTTTGCCGACGTGAAGACTGTTATGGCAAATAAAGGAAATGCCCTTATGGGTATCGGAATTGGTTCTGGAGAAGAACGTATCGTTGAAGCAGCTCGTAAAGCCATTTATTCACCACTTCTTGAAACAACCATTGATGGCGCAGAAGACGTTATCGTTAACGTGACAGGTGGACTTGACATGACCCTTACAGAAGCAGAGGAAGCTTCTGAAATCGTTGGTCAAGCAGCTGGTCAAGGAGTTAACATTTGGCTAGGAACATCTATTGATGATACGATGAAGGATGAAATTCGTGTCACAGTTGTTGCGACTGGTGTGCGACAAGATAAGGCTGAACAAGTATCTGGCTTCCGTCAACCACGTACATTTACTCAAGCGAATGCTCAACAAGCAGCTGGTGCTCAATATGCTTCAGAACAAGTGAAGCAACCTGTTCAACCAGGTTTTGACCGTCGTTCAAGTTTTGATTTTGATATGGGTGAAACACGCGAGATGCCGAATTCACAAACGTCTGCCCCAAGTCATAACCAGAACCAAGGGTCAGCATTTGGTAACTGGGATTTGAGACGTGATAATATTGCTCGCCCAACAGAAGGTGAACTGGATAACCAATTAAACATGTCAACTTTCTCAGCAAATGATGACACTGACGATGAATTAGAAACACCACCATTTTTTAAAAACCGTTAATAATGGATTTACAAAAAAATAAAAGGATTGTTTTTGACAATGTCCGCTTAGCTACTGAAGCAGCTCATAGACCTGAACATAGTGTTTCGGTCATAGCTGTGACAAAATATGTGGACAGTACAATTGCAGGTCAGCTTATTGATACCGGAATCGAGCATATCGCTGAAAACCGTGTGGATAAATTTCTTGATAAATATGAAGCATTAAAAGATAAATCGGTGACATGGCATCTCATTGGAACCTTACAACGTCGTAAAGTAAAGGATGTTATCAATTTTGTTGATTATTTCCATGCTTTGGATTCTGTAAAGTTAGCTTCAGAAATTGAAAAGAGAGCTGATCATCCTGTAAAGTGTTTTCTACAAGTTAATATTTCTGAAGAAGATAGCAAGCATGGCTTTAAGGTCTCTGAGATTGAAGCAGCAATTGAGGAGATTGGTAAGATGGGAAATATCCAGCTTGTCGGTCTCATGACGATGGCACCAGCAGATGCTAGTCAAGAAAGAATTGCCTCTATCTTCCGAGAAGCTAATCAATTGAGAAAAAACTTGCAGTCAAAAAAAAGAAAGAACATGCCTTTTACAGAATTGAGTATGGGTATGAGTGGCGATTATTCAATTGCTATTCAGGAAGGCTCAACTTTCGTTCGTATTGGAACGTCTTTCTTTCACTAAATGGAGAATAAGATGGCAATTAAAGACACATTTAATAAGATGATTTCTTATTTTGATACTGATGGTGTTAATGAGGTGGAAGAAGAAGCAACAGATGCAACTGAAGAAGTTGCTTCAAGACCACAGCAGTCAGTGAGACCAAGTAGTCAGCCACAACAGGCACCGATAGTCAGCCAATCACAACAAAGTCAACAAGTAAGACATCAAGCGCAGCCTCAGTCAAGACCTCAAACACAACCAAGACCAAGTGTATCTGAACGTCATTATCAGACGCAAGCAAGAAGTTCGCAAGAATCTATTGAGAGAAGGGGAAATCCAACCGTTCAAACTGCTGCTAGTCGTCGTGAGCAATATCAGCATGCTAGTCAACCTGATCAAACAACAATTGCCTTGAAATATCCTCGTAAATATGAGGATGCTCAAGAAATTGTTGATCTTCTGATTGTCAATGAGTGTGTCTTGATTGATTTTCAATACATGCTAGATGCTCAAGCGAGACGCTGTTTGGATTTTATTGATGGTGCAAGTAAGGTTCTTTATGGAACCTTACAGAAGGTTGGGTCTTCTATGTATTTGTTGACCCCATCAAATGTATCTGTTAATATTGAAGATATGAATATCCCAAATAACGGCCAAGATATTGGTTTTGACTTTGATATGAAGAGACGGTAACTTATATGATATTGATATTATCTATCCTCCTTCGCTTAATCAGAGTTTACAGCTACTTGTTAATAGCTTATGCCCTATTATCCTGGTTCCCAGGAGCTTATAACTCTTGGATTGGTCGTTTACTTAGCGGTATTGTTGAACCAGTCTTGAAGCCCTTTAGAGCATTAAACTTACAATTTGCGGGCCTTGATTTTACTATTTTTGTTATTATCATTGGTTTAAATTTCTTAGCTCAAATTTTGGTTAGAGTGTTTATTTAATGGTTAATCACAAACAACTTTATCAGCATTTTCATCCTGAGGAATATCCTTTTATTGAGAAAATGTCTGATATGATTAACAGGGTGGATAGTCACTATCTTTTAGAAGTCACTGATTTTTTAAATCCTAGAGAGATAACGATTCTAAAAAGTCTGGCTGCTCCAACGGATTTAAAGGTTTTTTCCTCAACAGATTATTATCCAAGTGAGTATGGTCGTGTGATTGTTGCACCGGATTATTATGATTTGGATGAAGCTGATTTTCAGATAGCTTTGGTAGAAATAACCTATCAAGCAAAGTTTAATCAGTTAACGCATGGTCAAATTTTAGGCACTTTGATCAATGAACTGGGGATTAAACGAAGTCTACTTGGGGATATCTTTGTGGAAACAGGATATGCGCAACTCATGATTAATCGCCAGCTATTAGGTTATGTGTTAACAACCATTTCTAAAATAGCCAGAGCGAGTGTTTCGTTGAAGGAAATTCCTTTGAATCAACTGATTAAATCTTCTAATGATGCGCAACTTGTGGATATCATGGTTTCGAGCCTTCGGTTAGATCGCTTGGTTGCGACGGTGTTGAAAAAATCTCGAGCACAAGCCATGACATTGATTGAAACTGACAAAGTGAAAGTTAACTACCGGCAGGTTCATAAGGTAGCTGATCATTTAGCCATAGGGGATATGGTGAGCATTAGAGGTTATGGTCGGTTTACCCTTCTAACGGATAATGGATTGACCAAAAATGGGAAATACAAATTGACGCTTAGTAAAATGATGCATAAATAAGGAGACATAATGGCACTTACAGCACTAGAAATTAAAGATAAAACGTTTAAAACCAAATTCCGTGGATATAGTGAAGAGGAAGTTAACGAATTCCTTGACATTGTTGTTGACGACTATGAGGCTTTAGTTCGTAAAAATCGTGACAACGAAGCGCGTATTAAAGACCTTGAGGAAAAATTATCTTATTTTGATGAAATGAAAGAGTCACTTAGCCAGTCTGTAATCTTAGCTCAAGAAACAGCTGAAAAAGTGAAAGCAACGGCTAATGCGGAAGCAACAAACTTGGTTAGCAAAGCGACTTATGATGCTCAGCACTTGCTGGATGCATCAAAAGCAAAAGCAAATCAAATGTTACGTGATGCAACTGACGAAGCGAAGCGTGTGGCGATTGAGACAGAAGAATTGAAACGTCAAACTCGTGTTTTCCATCAACGTTTGATTTCATCAATTGAGTCACAATTGAGTTTATCAAATTCACCTGAATGGGATGAGTTGTTACAGCCAACCGCAATTTACCTTCAAAATTCGGATGCAGCGTTCAAAGAAGTTGTAAAGACTGTTCTTAATGAAGATATTCCGGATTCTGATGACAGTGCTTCTTTTGATGCTACACGTCAGTTTACTCCGGAAGAACTAGAGGAATTGCAACGTCGTGTTGATGAAAGTAACAAAGAATTAGAAGCTCACCAACAAGAGCAGCAGAATGAGGTAGAAGCTGAACCTGTAAATCTTAGTGAGACACAAACGTTTAAATTGAATATTTAAGATATAGAAAAACAAGGTGGTTTGCTTACAATCACAGCAAGCGGGAGACGATGAGAGTCCTGCATTCCCTGAGCATTCACATTATCATTTTCTTATATTTTCGCTGAATGACAGTAGGCGAGGAGGTTGGCTCACCTTACGAGCAAAGAGGGAATAGTTATTTTGTAGCTATTCTGAACTAAGGTGGTACCACGAGCTTTCGTCCTTTTTTGAGACGAGGCTTTTTTTATATAGTTTCAAGATTGTTTAGAAGGAGTTTGATACAATGAAATTAAAAGAAACACTTAATCTTGGGAAAACAGCATTTCCAATGCGGGCTGGTCTTCCTAATAAAGAACCACAATGGCAAGCAGCTTGGGAAGAAGCAGATTTGTACACAAAACGCCAAGAACTTAATGCTGGCAAACCAGCTTTCCATCTTCATGATGGTCCTCCATATGCCAATGGAAATATTCACGTTGGGCATGCTCTTAATAAAATTTCAAAAGATATTATTGTTCGCTCTAAGTCTATGTCAGGCTTCCATGCACCTTATGTTCCAGGTTGGGATACACATGGTCTTCCAATCGAACAAGTCTTGGCTAAACAAGGTGTGAAGCGTAAGGAAATGGATTTGGCTGACTATCTTGATATGTGCCGTCAATACGCTTTAAGCCAAGTGGATAAACAACGTGATGACTTCAAACGTCTGGGTGTGTCAGCGGACTGGGAGAACCCTTACGTGACTTTGGACCCACAATTTGAAGCTGATCAAATCCGTGTCTTTGGAGCGATGGCTGATAAAGGATACATCTATCGTGGCGCTAAACCAGTTTATTGGTCTTGGTCTTCAGAATCGGCCTTGGCAGAAGCTGAAATTGAATACCATGATATTGATTCAACCTCTTTATACTACGCCAATAAAGTTAAAGATGGTAAAGGTATCCTTGACACCAATACGTATATCGTTGTTTGGACAACAACACCATTTACCGTTACAGCATCACGTGGATTGACAGTTGGGCCTGATATGGATTATCTTGTGGTGAAACCTGCTGGTTCAGACCGTCAGTATGTTGTGGCAGAAGGCCTTTTAGATAGCCTTGCTGGAAAATTTGGTTGGGAGTCTTTTGAGACTTTAGCTAGTCATAAAGGAGCTGATCTAGAGTACATCGTGACAGAACACCCTTGGGATACTGACGTAGAAGAACTCGTTATCCTTGGTGACCATGTTACCCTTGAATCAGGAACAGGGATTGTCCACACAGCACCAGGTTTTGGTGAAGATGACTACAATGTTGGTACAAAATATAAACTGGAAGTTGCTGTGACAGTTGATGAACGTGGTCTCATGATGGAAAATGCAGGACCAGATTTCCACGGACAATTTTATGATAAGGTAACGCCAATTGTCATTGATAAACTTGGTGACCTCTTATTAGCACAAGAAGTGATCAATCACTCCTACCCATTTGACTGGCGGACGAAAAAACCAATCATCTGGCGTGCTGTACCGCAATGGTTTGCTTCTGTTTCTGACTTCCGTCAGGATATTTTAGATGAAATTGAAAAAACAACTTTCCATCCTTCTTGGGGTAAAACACGTCTTTATAATATGATTCGTGATCGTGGTGATTGGGTTATTTCTCGTCAACGTGCTTGGGGTGTTCCACTTCCAATCTTCTATGCGGAAGATGGCACAGCTATTATGACTAAGGAAGTGACAGATCATGTGGCCAATTTGTTCCAAGAAAATGGCTCAATCATTTGGTGGCAAAAAGAAGCTAAAGACCTATTGCCAGAAGGCTTCACTCATCCAGGGTCACCAAATGGTGAGTTTACAAAAGAGACTGATATCATGGATGTTTGGTTTGACTCTGGTTCTTCTTGGAATGGTGTTATGAATGCTAGGGACAACCTATCTTATCCAGCTGACCTATACCTAGAAGGTTCTGACCAGTATCGTGGTTGGTTCAATTCATCCTTAATCACTTCTGTGGCTGTTAACGGTCATGCTCCTTATAAGGCTATCTTATCGCAAGGCTTTGTTCTTGATGGTAAGGGAGAAAAAATGTCTAAATCAAAAGGCAATATCATTTCTCCAAATGATGTGGCTAAACAATATGGTGCAGATATTCTCCGTCTCTGGGTAGCTTCTGTGGATACCGATAATGATGTCCGTGTTTCTATGGAGATTCTTGGTCAAGTCTCTGAAACCTACCGTAAAATCCGTAACACCCTTCGCTTCTTGATTGCTAATACATCTGATTTCAACCCTGCTACGGATACAGTAGCTTATGCAGACTTAGGAGCTGTTGATAAGTACATGACAATTGTCTTTAATCAGTTGGTAGCAACGATTAATGACGCTTATGAGCGTTATGACTTTATGACTATTTACAAAGCAGTGGTGAACTTTGTTACGGTTGATTTATCAGCCTTCTATCTTGATTTTGCTAAAGACGTTGTCTATATTGAAGCTGCCAACAGCTTAGAACGTCGTCGCATGCAGACAGTCTTTTATGATATCTTGGTTAAGATTACGAAGTTATTGACGCCAATCTTGCCTCACACTACTGAAGAAATCTGGTCTTATCTAGAGCATGAGTCAGAAGCATTTGTTCAATTGGCAGAGATGCCTGTGGCAGAAACCTTCTCAGCTCAAGAGGATATTTTAGAAGCTTGGTCAGCTTTCATGACTTTGCGTACCCAAGCTCAAAAAGCTTTGGAAGAAGCGCGAAATGCCAAGGTTATTGGGAAATCATTGGAAGCTCATTTAACTATCTACGCTAGCGAAGAAGTGAAAACCTTGTTGACAGCGTTGGATAGCGATATTGCTTTACTTTTGATCGTGTCTCAATTAACCATCGCTGACTTGGCAGATGCTCCTGCTGATGCCGTAGCATTTGAAGGTGTTGCCTTTACAGTTGAACATGCAGTGGGAGAAGTTTGTGAGCGTTCACGCCGTATTGACCCAACTACTCGCATGCGTTCTTACAATGCATTTGTCTGCGACCATAGCGCTAAGATCATTGAAGAAAATTTCCCAGAAGCTGTTGCTGAAGGGTTTGAAGACAGTGGTAAATAATTCTATACTTTACTTAGGTAGTACGGATGGTAGCAACTTCCTACGGGATTTTATACCTAGATGTTGAGCCTAAGTCTCAAAATCTCCAAACGCCAGAAACATCATGTTTCTGGCGTTTTTGTTCTGGCGTAAAGTACCCAGTTTGGGTCGCCTCTGACGAACACAATGCAAACAGTGATACTACTTTTGATAATATTGTAAACAAATTCTCTTAGAGCTACATTGCCTACAACCTGATGATTTTTTAGTATGATGACATAAGCTCATTTAGCCTATGTTAACTGCTGTTACTGCATTTTAAAGTAAGGATGATATGACATATAATAAGATCTCATCATGATGACTAAAAAAACTTAGGCCCTTTAAAAAGGACCTAAGTTAGAGTAATGTCGCTAACTGCTTCTAGACAGTTGTTTGGAATGAAATTTCAATCAAGTTATTCGTATGTAGGGTCTTGGATTGCCCAGGAATAACGATAGCAGGGTCAATTTTACGTTTCATGAAAAATTCACGAATCACTTCAAGTTCATCTTCCTTGATGGCACGGTATTTATTTGAAATTAGTAGTTCGTAATGCTTTGGTGCTTGGGTAAAAATGACATCTGTATTTCCTGCTGAATAAACCTCAACTAAACGAGCATCTGTATTCTGCAGCTGATTTCTGACGAGTTCTGGGTGACTACTAGTCGTGTTGATGAGTCTCATAAATGTCCTCCTGAATATCCTATACCTATTATAGCACTATTTAAAAGAGTTAGTTAGTAGAATGATGCTTTTTTTGCCATTGCTCAACACCCCATTTATGACTTCCGCGTTTTAATTTAGAGATAGCTTCTTCAGTAGAAAACCAAGCCAAAGTGTTGAAATCTTCTAAGGGTTGAGAAACTTCTTGAAACGCAGTCACTTCATAAAGATAGGCTGGATGATAGAAATGGGTATCACGATGGCGAGAGTAGAAGTATTCATCAGCTTGACCATAGTAAGCACCAATCTGAGCAGTAAATCCTAGTTCTTCTAATAACTCACGCTCTAAGGCTTGAGCATGAGTTTCACCAGCCTCAATTTCACCACCTGGTAAAAACCAAGCGCCATTAGGAGCTTGCACGAGAATCACTTTGGTCCGTTCTTGATTAGGAATGATGGCATAAACACCATACCGTGCCACATAGTTTTCATGTTCACTATAGTTACCGAATGTTGGAATTGTCATCGTATCCCTCCTTTTTCTTATTATACTAAATTTTGAGCCATTATTCTTATAAAAATGTTTTCTTTTGACTAGTTCACGAAAAAAAGAGAGTTTCAATGAGAAAACTCTCTTTTAGGTTTAGTTCTCGTCGGTCTTATCTTGTTTAGCTGTTACCGTTTCATCTTTTTTGGCAGCTTTAATCATGATATTACTGTTACTTGTCATTATGGCACGCAAGTCCTTTTCAGTGGGGTGTTCCAAATAGTAGTCCGTAATCGCATCTTCGATATAATCTTGGATGGTACGACGGAGTGGTCGAGCACCCATTTTAGGATCATAGCCTAAATCTACTAATTTTTCTTTGACTTTTTGTGTCACATCAAGGTGAATCCCATTATAGCTTAAGCGCTTATTAACATCTTCCAGCATTAAATCAACGATATGCAAGAGGTTATCTTTGCTCAAGGCCTTAAATTCAATAATACCATCGAAACGGTTCATGAACTCTGGGCTGAAGAAGTTACTTAATTCACCAAGGACAGAGCTTGTTCGTCCTTCTCTAGCTGCACCAAATCCAACAGAAGCTTCGCTTTTACCTGTTCCGGCATTAGAGGTCATGATAATAATAGTATCCTTGAAGCTGACTGTCCGTCCTTGACCATCTGTTAAACGGCCATCATCAAGAACTTGTAAAAACATGTGCATGACGTCAGGATGAGCCTTTTCCACCTCATCTAAGAGAATAAGTGAATATGGGTTGCGGCGAACTTGTTCCGTTAACTGGCCAGCTTCTTCATAGCCCACATAACCAGGAGGAGCCCCGACTAATTTAGCAACGGCATGTTTTTCCATGTATTCGGACATATCAAAGCGAATCATATTGTCAGCAGAGCCAAAGAGTTCAATAGCTAGTTGCTTAGACAACTCTGTTTTACCAACACCTGTTGGCCCAACGAATAGGAAAGAACCAATAGGACGATTTGGAGTTCCCAATCCCACACGGTTCCGGCGAATGGCCTTGGCAATTTTGTCAACGGCATCATCTTGGCCAATCACGTGAGCTTTCAAATCATTAGCCAAATTAACGAGTTGAGATTGTTCTTTTTCTTTCAAGTCGCCAACTGGAATATTGGTTTTTTGTTCAATGATGGCTTCAATGGTTTTTTCAGTAATGATAGGAATATCCTGTTCGTCGACTTTTTGAGCTTGCATTTCCTTGAATTTCGCAATTTGATCACGGAAATAGGCTGCTCGTTCGTAATCTTCGTCACGAGTTGCTTGAGCTTTGAGGTTTTCTGCTTCAATCAGACGTTTGTCAATCTCTTTAGGGTCAACAAAATTAAGAGTTAAATTCATTTTTGAACCAGCTTCGTCCAGAAGGTCAATGGCCTTATCAGGGAGGAATCGGTCTTGGATGTAGCGATTGGATAAGTGTGCAGCAGCCTCGATAGCTGCTGGGCTATATTTGACATGATGATAGTCTTCATATTTGGGTTGGATACCTTTTAAGATGGTAATGGTTTCTTCTACAGAAGGTTCGTCAACTTTCACCGGCTGCATCCGCCGCTCCAAGGCAGCATCTTTTTCAATAATACGGTATTCATTTAAGGTAGTAGCACCAACGAGTTGCAACTCACCACGGGCCAAGGCTGGTTTTAAAATATTGCCAGCATCCATATTGCCATCTCCAGCAGAACCAGCACCTACAATTTCATGAATTTCATCAATAAAGAGAATCACATCTTTGCGTTGACGAATTTCTTCCATTAATTTTTGCATGCGTTCTTCGAATTGACCACGGATACCTGTGCCTTGAACAAGACTAACCACATCTAGACGGATCACTTGCTTACCTTGCAATTTGTGAGGTACTGTGCCATCTACAATTTTTTGGGCTAGACCTTCTACAACAGCTGTTTTACCAACTCCTGGTTCCCCAATAAGCACAGGGTTATTTTTAGTCCGACGGTTAAGGATTTCAATGACACGTGTAATCTCGTCATCTCGACCGATGACAGGGTCAATATCACCATGTCTTGCAATATCGGTCACATTAATGCCAAATTCTTCTAGCAAGCCTTTTGCTTGCTGATTTGGTGTTTGTGGCTGAGTGGGACGTTGTCCATTGAAATGACCACCATGGCGTCCCCCACCATTTCCATTTTGCCCTGCCTGAGTAGGTGGGGTATTTGGAAGGTTGCCAAAGGCTCTAAAATTATTTAAGTCCCCAAAAAAGTCATCAAAGAAGGGGTTGGATGAGCGTTCTTGGGCTCTTTGACCTCCATTTAGACCACCTAAAATAGGATTAGTAGGGTCAGTCTTCATGATTTGATAACAGTTTTGACAAAGGTCAACTTGTTTTTGTTTTCCATTAACATTCGTGTAGAGGTGAATGGTTGATTCGTTTAAATTACAATTTTGACAAAGCATAATATACCTCCAAGGGTTTATCTAAAAGTCAAAGTCATTTAGTCAAAAATGGTCAAACTTTATACTCATATTATAGCACCACTGTTTTGGAAATCAAGTAAAAAGCTTATGATGTTAGCACTGTCAGGGATAGAGTGATAACTGATCTTGTCAGCCCTGCTATTTTCAAAAGATTAAGAAGTAGGAGGCACAAAAGGCTAAAAATGAGAAAATCTGAAGAAAAATGCTACTTTTCTTGTTTGTTTGGCGCGAATTGTGTTAAAATAATAGGGATAAAAAACGAATAGGAGAAACGAAATGGAATCACATTTGGTGAGAATCATCAATCGTTTGGAATTGATGGTAACAGATGGCGGTAATCTCAAGCGAAATTTTGAACGTGATGGTGTTGTTGTAGCAGAAGTTGCCTTTTCAAATGACCCTGAAAACGGACCAGTTTTCACATTGCGCGATATCGAAGCGCGTGAGTCATATTCCTTTGATAGTATTGACTTGATTGCAATGGAAATCTACGATTTATTATATTAAGCTGAATATCATAAAGAGACTTGCCTGAGGCAGGTCTTTTTATTGCCAAAAAAGTATTGTATTAATATTCATTGAATGGTATAATTATCTTTATTGTTGTGACCTTAGGACTTATAAGGAGATATAGATGGATTTATCATTTTTGCCCAAATACTGGGCCTACTTTAACTATGGTGTTCTTGTCACCATTATGATTTCGGCTAGTGTCGTCTTTTTTGGAACCATTATTGGGGTTTTGGTAACACTAATCAAACGTACTCAAATAAAGCCTTTGACTTGGCTAGTCAATACTTATGTGTGGATTTTTCGTGGGACACCAATGGTCGTTCAAATTATGATTGCCTTTGCTTGGATGCATTTTAATCAAATGCCAACTATCGGTTTTGGCGTTTTGAATTTAGATTTTTCAAGATTACTTTCTGGTATTATTATCATTTCGTTGAATAGCGGTGCTTACATTTCAGAAATTGTTAGAGCTGGTATCGAAGCTGTTCCAAAAGGGCAACTTGAAGCAGCCTATTCACTAGGTATCCGCCCTAGAAATGCCATGCGCTATGTGATTTTGCCTCAAGCCTTTAAGAATATTCTTCCTGCTTTAGGCAATGAATTTATCACGATTATTAAAGATAGTGCTCTCTTGCAAACTATTGGTGTTATGGAACTTTGGAATGGAGCTCAGTCAGTAGCAACAGCTACCTATTCTCCAATTGCTCCTTTACTAGTTGCTGCTTTTTACTATTTAATGGTCACGACAGTGCTATCACAATTATTGGCAGTCTTAGAGCGTCGCATGGCACAAGGAGGTAATCATTAATGACAGAACCTATTATTGCAATAAAAGCGTTACACAAATATTATGGGCAAAACGAGGTGCTTAAAGGAATTGATTTAAACATTATGTCAGGAGAAGTCGTGGTGATTATTGGCCCTTCTGGTTCTGGAAAATCAACTTTACTTCGTACCATGAACCTTCTTGAGGTTCCTACGAAAGGTCAGATAACGTTTGAAGGCATTGACATTACAGATAAAAGAAATGACATTTTTACAATGCGTGAAAAAATGGGAATGGTATTTCAACAATTTAATCTTTTCCCTAATATGACCGTTTTAGACAATATTACCTTGTCACCTATTAAAACGAAAGGCATTTCTAAAGTAGAAGCTGACAAAACAGCTTTGGCACTGTTAGATAAAGTTGGATTGTCAGAAAAAGCCAATGCTTACCCATCTAGTCTATCTGGGGGACAGCAGCAGCGAATTGCGATTGCGCGTGGCCTAGCTATGGATCCAGACGTCTTACTATTTGACGAGCCTACTTCAGCCTTGGATCCCGAAATGGTGGGTGAGGTTTTGGCTGTTATGCAGGATTTGGCTAAATCTGGGATGACGATGGTCATTGTCACCCATGAAATGGGCTTTGCTAAAGAAGTCGCAGACCGTGTGATTTTTATGGATGGCGGCGTTATTGTGGAAGAAGGAAGTCCGGACCAACTTTTTGATCTGACTAAAGAAGAACGTACAAAAGATTTTTTAAGCAAAGTGCTCTAACAATCAAATTATCTCTTGTTAAACTTGAGTCTATGCAGACTCAAGTTTTTTTTGATGACAACTCCTAAGGGGGTGCTATTGCCATTTCTTTTTTAGAATCATTATTATATGAGATTGAAAAGACAAAAAACTTAAAGCACCTTGTAGTGAGAAGAGCAGAGTATGTTATAATGGACACTGTAATTAAAAGGAGAGCTTATGATGAAATTATCTCAGGTAAGAAGTGGCATCGCCTATCAGGTACTTAGCATAGCATTACCTCAAGACCATCAGAGGCATCTAGCTCATCTTGGCATCAAGAAAGGAAGCCAAGTCAAGGTCATGTCGCAGACGAAGCAAAATGCAATTTTGATGATTAAAACAAGTCGTCTGGCCTTTGACAAGAATCTTTTAGATGCTATTGAGGTCAGTGAGGTTGATGAAGGAGGGCAAACACTTCCTTTATCAGAATTAGAAATCATGGAAGTGGCTATTGTCGAAGCTATTTATGCGAGCAAGGAAACGAAGCGGCGCTTAATGGATATGGGACTAACGAGGGGAACTCGTTTTCAGTTACGTAAGCGAGCGCCTTTAGGTGACCCTCTAGAAATTAGTTTGAGGGGGTATGAGCTAAGTTTACGTCAGTCGGAAGCTCAATTAATTGCTGTACGGCAGCTAGAAGATGAGGACATGTCATGACAAAAATGGCCTTGATTGGTAATCCTAACAGTGGAAAAACGAGTCTTTTTAACCTCTTAACAGGAACTAATCAGCGGGTAGGAAATTGGCCTGGTGTTACGGTTGATCGTAAAAGTGGTTTGTTAAAGTCAGATAAGACAATTGAGATTCAAGATCTCCCTGGTGTTTACTCAATGTCACCCTATAGTCCAGAAGAACAGGTTGCAAGAGACTACCTGCTTAGCCAAGATGCTCAAGCTATTATTAACGTGGTAGACGGTACTCATTTGGAGCGGAACCTCTACTTGACCACACAACTGATGGAAATGGGCATGCCTTTAGTTATGGCGCTCAACATGTCTGATGTGTTAGAAGCTAGTCAAAAACAGATTAATCTGGATAAGCTAAGTTACCAACTGGGTTTTCCCATTGTAGCAACCAGTGCTTTAAAAAACACAGGGCTTAACCAGCTAATTAGCAGTTGCCAAAAGGAAATAGCATATCCTAAGGAAACACCTTATTTTCCGATTTATGATAATCGATTGGAAGCGGCACTAGCTCAAATCATGGAAGTGTTGCAGGGAGTTGATTTAGGAATGGCCTGGCGATATTATAGTCTTAAATTATTTGAACGAGACCCTTTAGTTCAGCAAGTCTTAGCTTTGGAGGATGCTCTTGCCAAAGAAATTGAAATGATTATTAAGATCACTGAAGATGTTTTTGGGGAGGATGCTGAATCTATTGTTATTAATGAGCGCTATGCATATATTGAACAAGTTTGTCACATGGCTCAGATTGAAACTAATGATTTGGAATGGCGACGTTCAGACCAAATTGATCGCATTGTCACCAATCGATTTTTAGCACTCCCCATTTTTGCTTTAGCCATGTTTTTGGTCTATTTTTTAGCTATTCAAACGGTGGGAACCATGGGAACGGATTGGGTCAATGATGTTTTATTTGGCGACTATGTTCCGAATGCAGCCAGCACAGCCTTAGACTATCTAAGGGTTGAAGCCTGGTTACAATCTCTCATTATTGATGGGATTCTTGCAGGGATTGGTGCTGTTATAGGATTTGTTCCTCAAATTTTTGTTCTTTTTATCTGCCTAGGCATTTTAGAAGATATTGGCTATATGAGTCGGATTGCTTTTGTTATGGACCGTATTTTTAGACGATTTGGGCTTTCTGGCAAATCTTTTATTCCTATGCTTATTGCGACAGGTTGTGGTGTTCCGGCTATTATGGCCAGCCGCACTATTGAAAATGAGCGAGACCGGAAAATTACAATCATGACAGCTACTTTTATGCCTTGCTCTGCCAAGCTAGCGATTATTGCGCTAATTTCTGGAGCTTTTTTCCCTAATAATCCTTTCATTGCTCCGAGTGCTTACTTTGTGGGAATTGCTTCTATTATTTTATCTGGAATTGCTCTTAAAAAGACCAAGTTATTAGGCGGACAGGCTAGTCCCTTTATTATGGAATTGCCAGCCTATCATTTACCTAATATGTTAACGGTGACGCATTATGCCTTTGGGAAGGCATGGAGTTTTGTCAAACGAGCCGGCACCATTATTTTTGCATTGACGATTTTAATCTGGTTTTTGTCAACTTATAATGGCCATTTGCAGGTTGTTGAAACAGACCACAGTCTGCTAGCTGACTTTGGTCGCCTCTTTGCTTGGCTTTTTAAACCGTTAGGATTTGGCAATTGGAAAGCAACCGTGGCAGCTCTTACTGGTTTATTGGCCAAAGAAACCGTAGTGGCTACCTTCGGTATCTTATATCATCAGGCAGACGCGACGGAAACCAGCAGGGCCCTCTGGGCTAGCCTTCAAATGGATTATACTGCCTTAGCTGCTTATTCATTTTTGCTGTTTAATTTGTTGTGTGCGCCTTGTTTTGCGGCCATCGGTGCTATTAAACGTGAAATGAATAGCGTCAGGTGGTCACTATTAGCCATCGGTTTTCAGACAGGGATAGCTTATCTTCTCAGTTTTATCCTTTATCAGGTGGGGTTGGTCTTTATGGGGCAAGAAGTCACTTTCTGGACGATTTTGGCAGGAATCGGGATAGTTGCTCTCTTATATGCTATTTTGAGAAAACCAGCATTTGCGTCTGATCAAGTTATTACCATGAGCAACCTTGAGCGTATTAGTCAGGAGGAAAAAAACTAATGTCAACTCTTATTTTAGCAGCTGTGATTGGTATTCTTGTTGTCCTAGCCCTTACCCATTATTATAAACAAAAGGGCTCTTGTGGGGACTGTCAGTGTTCTTGTCCTATCAAGGAAGATATGGAAAAAACTCAACAAATAAAAAAATAACGCTTTAGAAAAGTCATGTTTCAGTGGCTCACCTCATCATACTTGTTAAAAGCCTTTGGTTCATACAGACTGAAGGCTTTTCGATATGCAGCTATTAAGGTTTTTGAGAGGCGCTTGCTTTCGTTTTCTGTTACAATAAGAAAAAGTGACAGTGCACGTGAGACCTAACAAAGAACGAGAAAGGAATAAGATATGGTTTCCGTAATGTGGTTTCGTAGAGACTTAAGAGTAGAGGACCAAAAAGCTTTGGCTCGTGCTATTGCCAGTCAGTCTCCAACTTTATGTGTGTTTCAATTTAATCAAGAGCAATTCAGTCAGCCTCCAAGTCGAAATCAGTCAGCTGTTGTAGCAAGTGTTTTGGCATTTAAAGAGGAGTTGAAAGAAAAAGGGATTGATCTCTATGTGATGCATGGTGATTTAATCACTTGTTTTGAGCAGTTAGCCCAACAGTTAGACCAGTGGACGGACGTGTATTTCAATTATGATGAGTCAGGGTTTGGTCGCAGGCGAGACCAACAAGCAGCGCAATGGTTTAGAGCAAAAAAGATTAATATTCATGCTTACCAGGATCATTATTTGCATGGTAGTCAAGAAATAAAGAATCAGTCAGGGCAGTATTACAAGATTTTTACACCATACTATCGCGTCTGGCAATGCCTTCCTAAAGAAACGCCAGTTGTTGTTGATTTATCTCGGGGAAATTGGTTAAGTCTAAAAATACCTCAAGCAACTTTGGAGTTGATTGAAACGTTAAAAGATACGACTTTTAATGATGTGATGACTGTTAAAGAAGCCAAGGAAAGGCTAAATCATTTTGTGGACAACCAACTAGCTGACTATGATACAACGAGAGATTTTCCATCCCGGTGTGGGACAAGCTTCTTATCGCCTTATTTAAGATTAGGAATGGTTAGTATACGGACAGTCTATCAAGCTGTTAGCCAAGCACCTGCTAGTTCAGGACAAGCAGTTTTCCTTAAAGAATTAGCTTGGCGTGATTTTTACCATATGGTTTATGTGGCCAACCCCAATCAGAAAAAGCTAGCCATACAAGAAGCTTTTCGTCATTTAGAATGGGACGAGAACCCAGCAGCTTTCAAGGCATGGAAAGAAGGACAAACAGGATATCCTATTATTGATGCAGCTATGAAACAATTACTAGCGACGGGGTGGATGCATAATCGCTTACGCATGGTAGTAGCCTCCTTTTTAACCAAGGATCTGCAGATTGATTGGCGTTTGGGGGAAGCTTATTTTCAAGAACAGTTGATTGATTATGATGCTGCAAGTAATATTGGTGGTTGGCAGTGGGCTGCCTCCGTCGGAACGGATGCGGTTCCTTATTTTAGGATTTTTAACCCGGTCACTCAAGGCAAACGATTTGATCCAGATGGTGAGTTCATAAGGTCTTACCTGCCTAGCTTGGTTAGCGTTCCTCAAACGTACCTTTATGAGCCTTGGAAAATGCCAGAGGCTCTACAAGAAAGTATTGCTTGTATTATTGGGGAAGATTATCCTCATCCTCTAGTGGATCATGCAGAGCAACGCAAACGAGCGATTGCTAGGTATGAATGGGCGAAGGAAAAAGCGCAAATGCAAGAGGAGAGGCTTCATTAAAATGGCTGTCACTTGCATTTGTTAACATGAATTAATTAAAAAAATAAGTTGACTTAATCGTTGTTATTTGTTACTATTCAGATAGTTTCTTTAAAGGATATTCCTGACGATGGAACAACTTTTATTATGTAATCTTAGAATAGGAAATGTCATATGACTTACAAAGAGGTTTATCAAGAGTGGTTAACAAATGATGCGCTCAGTGAAGACATCAAGAAAGATTTAGTAGCAATTCAAGATAATGAGACTGAGATTCAAGATCGGTTTTACAAGACACTTGAATTTGGGACAGCAGGGCTAAGAGGCAAGCTTGGTGCAGGAACCAATCGTATGAATACTTATATGGTTGGAAAAGCTGCCCAAGCTTTAGCCAATACTATCATTGATCATGGTGCTGAGGCAGTTGCAAGAGGGATTGCTGTTAGCTATGATGTGCGTTATCAGTCTCAAGAATTTGCAGAGTTAACGTGCTCTATTATGGCGGCGAATGGTATCAAGGCTTATATTTATAAGGGCATTAGACCAACACCCATGTGTTCCTATGCTATTCGTGCCTTGGGTTGTGTCTCAGGGGTCATGATTACCGCTAGTCATAATCCACAAGCCTATAACGGTTACAAGGCTTATTGGCAAGAAGGGTCTCAAATTCTAGATGATATTGCAGACCAGATTGCAGGCCATATGGCTGAGTTGACTGATTATCAATCCATTAAGCAAATGCCTTTCAAGGAAGCCTTAGCGAGCGGTCTTGTTAGCTATATTGATGATAGCGTTGAAGAAGCATACAAGCAAGAAGTCCTTGGTTTAGCCATTAACGATATGTCTATTGATAAGTCTGTTCGTGTGGTTTATACGCCCCTTAACGGCGTTGGGAATTTACCAGTGCGTGAAATCTTGAAACGTCGTGGTTTTGGCAATGTTTATGTGGTTCCTGAACAAGAACTACCCGATCCTGACTTTACAACAGTTGGTTACCCTAACCCAGAAGTCCCTAAAGCCTTTGCCTATTCCGAAAAATTAGGCAAGGAAGTTGATGCCGATATTCTGATTGCGACTGACCCAGACTGTGATCGTGTGGCTTTAGAAGTGAAAAATTCAGCAGGAGAGTATGTCTTTTTAAATGGCAATAAAATCGGTGCGCTCTTGTCTTATTACATTTTTTCACAGCGTTCAGCCTTAGACAATTTGCCAGAGCATCCTGTTTTGGTCAAGTCTATTGTGACAGGTGATTTGTCACGGGCTATTGCGAGCCATTATGGAGTTGAAACCGTTGAAACCTTGACTGGTTTTAAGAACATTTGTGGCAAGGCAAATGAATACGAAGTGACCAAGGCTAAAAGCTATCTCTTTGGTTACGAGGAGAGTATTGGTTTTTGCTACGGAACCTTTGTTCGGGACAAAGACGCTGTTAGTGCCTCGATGATGGTTGTGGAGATGGCTGCCTATTATAAGGAAAGAGGCCAAACCTTACTGGATGTTTTAGAAAACATCTACACTACTTTTGGCTATTATAACGAACGACAGATTGCCTTGGAATTAGAGGGGGTTGAAGGTCAAGAACGTATTGCTAGAATCATGAATGATTTTCGTCAACGTCCTCTAAAAGCAGTGGCAGACATGACTTTACAAACGACGATTGACTTCAAAGAAGATTATCAAGAATTTCCCAAACAAAACTGCCTCAAGTATTATTTTGATGAAGAGTCTTGGTATGCTCTTAGGCCATCTGGAACAGAACCAAAAATCAAACTTTATCTCTACACCATTGGGCAAACACAAGCTGATAGTCTTGCTAAATTAGATGCTATTGAAGCAGCTTGTCGCAAGAAAATAGAACAGGTTCAGTGATAATCATGTCAACAAAAGAGGCTTTCAGAAAGCTTCTTTTTTGAATTAGGAGGCCATTTCGATAGGCTTTATGCTATGATAAATAGACATGGAACCGGCCAAGATGATAAATAAGAGAACGCACCACTAATTTTCTGCTATAATAGAGAGATGAAAATGAAAGGGGAATTGGATGACTGAAATAATGGATGGGAAAGCCCTAGCCCAAAAAATGCAAAGCGAATTAACTATTAAGGTGCAGCAATTAAAACAGGAGAAGGGTATTGTACCAGGTTTAGTAGTTATCTTGGTTGGGGATAATCCTGCCAGTCAAGTGTATGTTCGCAACAAAGAACGAGCTGCACTTGCTGCTGGCTTCAAAAGCGAAACCGTTAGGCTGTCAGAATCTATTTGCCAGGAAGAATTGATTGCTATCATTGAACGCTATAATGAAGATGATACGATTCATGGCATCTTGGTCCAATTGCCCTTGCCAAATCACATTAATGATAAGAAAATTATCCTTGCTATTGATCCTAAAAAAGATGTGGATGGTTTTCACCCCATGAATACAGGTCACCTTTGGTCAGGTCGTCCCTTGATGGTTCCTTGCACACCAGCAGGCATTGTGGAAATGTTACGCGAATACGAGGTGGATCTTGAAGGTAAGCATGCGGTGATTATCGGAAGATCTAACATTGTAGGCAAACCAATGGCTCAACTCTTGTTAGATAAGAATGCAACGGTAACGTTGACGCATTCTAGGACACGACATTTAGAAGACGTCTGCCGCCATGCGGATGTTTTAATTGTGGCCATTGGACAAGGTCATTTCGTGACGAAAGACTTTGTTAAAGAAGGGGCCGTTGTTATTGATGTTGGAATGAACCGTGATGATAATGGTAAACTTATTGGAGATGTGGCTTTTGATGAAGTTTCTCAAGTTGCCTCTAAAATTACCCCTGTTCCTGGGGGAGTCGGTCCGATGACGATTACCATGTTATTAGAACAAACTTACCAAGCAGCTTTACGGAGTGTGAGTCGATGATTAGTGACCATGATCTTGCGAGAAAAGTGATTTTACCAAGGCAAAAAGAAACTCATAAAGGCAATTACGGGCGCTTGCTTCTGATAGGGGGCTTAGCACCTTACGGTGGTGCTATTATTATGGCAGCTCTGGCAGCTTTAAACAGTGGAGCAGGTTTAATCACTGTTGCGACTGATCAATCAAATATCTCAGCCTTGCATAGCCATTTACTAGAAGCAATGGCATTTTCAGTGGATGACAGGGACTTGTTGCTAAGACAACTTGAAGTGGCAGATTTAGTCCTTATTGGTCCAGGGCTTTCTGAAAATAGCAAAGCACAAAGATTATTTGAATGGGTCGTGTCTCATATCAAAGGTCATCAACTCTTGTTAGTTGATGGCTCTGCTTTAACGATTGCTGCTCAAAAAAACTATTTCTTTCAAAATTTGACGTTACCAATTATCCTTACTCCCCACCAGAAAGAGTGGGAACGCCTTTCTGGATTAGCCATTGACCAACAGACGGTGCCCAACACTCAAAAAGTCTTGCAGCAATTTCCTCAAGGTACGATTTTGGTGGCTAAAAGTTCAGCAACTAAACTCTATCAAGATGATAAGATTTATGAGCTAACTGTTGGAGGGCCATATCAAGCAACTGGTGGTATGGGGGATACTTTGGCAGGTATGATTGCGGCAATGGCTGTTCAGTTTAAGCAGGTTGATTTGTTTGATAGGGTAGCTTGTGCGGCCTATCTTCACTCAGCCATTGCTGATGCATTAGCCCAAGAAGCTTATGTGGTCTTACCAACAGCTATTAGCCAGGAAATTCCAAAATGGATGAAGACTATCAGTGAAGCTAACTAATCGGCTGCAACAAAATAAGATGAGATTAAAAGAGGAGCTAGAACAGCTCCTTTTTCTGGTTTTCTGCTCACTATTTATTCAGAAAAATGGTATAATTGCATTAGTATGCAAAGGGACTATGTCAGGTCCAACTAAGTGAAAGGTGGCTTGATGGCAGATTATTTAACCGTCACTCATTTGACGAAATATTTAAAATTAAAATTTGACCGTGACCCTTATTTGGAACGGGTTTATCTGACTGGTCAAGTGTCCAATTTTCGAAAACGACCGACTCATCAATATTTTTCCTTAAAAGATGAAAGTGCTGTGATTCAAGCCACCATGTGGGCAGGAGTCTATAAAAAACTAGGATTTGACCTAGAAGAAGGCATGAAAATTAATGTGATTGGGCGAGTCCAACTTTATGAACCGAGTGGTTCCTATTCTATCGTGATTGAAAAGGCAGAGCCAGACGGCATAGGTGCCTTGGCTTTGCAGTTTGAACAATTAAAGAAAAAATTAACTGCAGAAGGTTATTTTGAGCAAAAACACAAGCAGCTCTTACCACAGTTTGTGTCAAAAATTGGGGTCATTACAAGTCCAAGTGGCGCTGTGATTCGAGATATTATCACAACTGTTTCACGGCGTTTTCCAGGGGTTGAGATTTTATTATTCCCAACTAAAGTACAAGGTGATGGAGCCGCCCAAGAAGTAGTGGCGAATATTCGAAGAGCCAACCAAAGAGAGGATTTGGACTTGCTCATTGTTGGCCGTGGAGGTGGCTCGATAGAAGACCTTTGGGCTTTCAACGAGGAAATAGTAGTTCAGGCTATCTTTGAATCGAAACTTCCAGTGATTTCGAGTGTGGGTCATGAAACTGATACAACCCTGGCAGATTTTGTGGCAGATCGCAGAGCAGCCACACCAACAGCAGCAGCAGAGTTAGCAACGCCTATTACAAAAACAGATCTTATGTCTTGGATAGTAGAGCGGCAAAATCGTTCTTATCAGGCCTGCTTGAGGCGGATTAAGCAACGGCAAGAGTGGGTGGCTAAACTATCACAATCTGTTATTTTTAGGCAACCAGAACGATTATATGATGCCTACTTGCAAAAAATTGATCGCCTTAGCATGACCCTGATGAATACGATGAAAGATCGTCTGAGCTCCGCCAAAGAAAATAAGGTTCAGTTGGACCATGCCTTGGCCAATAGTCAATTACAGACAAAAATCGAGCGATACCAAGACCGTGTTGCTACCGCTAAGCGTTTACTGATGGCTAATATGGCTAGTCAATATGATAGTCAGCTGGCTCGCTTTGAAAAAGCACAGGATGCTTTGCTATCACTGGATGCCAGCCGAATTATCGCCCGTGGTTATGCAATGATTGAAAAAAATCAAGCACTGGTAGCCTCTGTAAGTCAGATAACAAAGGGTGATCAGTTAACCATTAAGATGCGTGATGGACAATTAGATGTAGAGGTAAAAGATGTCAAAAACGAAAACATTTGAAGAAAATTTACAAGATTTAGAGACTATTGTGAACAAACTTGAAAATGGGGATGTGCCCTTAGAAGAAGCCATTTCAGAATTTCAAAAAGGAATGCTTCTCTCAAAAGAACTTCAAAAGACCTTACAAGCGGCAGAAAAAACACTCGTCAAAGTGATGCAAGCTGATGGCACAGAAGTAGATATGGATGATTAATGGACAAATTAGCAAGAATTGACGAAGCCATTCGTCGCTACTATAAGACGACTAGTAACGGTGTATCTGAAGAGTTGATTGATGCCATCTTGTATTCTGTTGACAGTGGTGGCAAGCGCATTCGCCCACTTATCTTATTAGAGATGATTGAGGGATTTGGGGTATCGTTACAGAATGCTCATTTTGATTTGGCTGCAGCTCTTGAAATGATTCATACAGGAAGTCTGATTCACGATGATTTGCCAGCCATGGATAATGATGATTACCGACGTGGCAGACTGACCAATCACAAACAATTTGGAGAAGCCACGGCCATTTTGGCGGGAGACAGCTTATTTTTAGACCCCTTTGGGTTAATAGCTCAAGCTGAATTAAATAGCGAGGTTAAAGTAGCCTTAATCCAAGAACTTTCCCTAGCTTCAGGAACTTTTGGCATGGTTGGTGGTCAGATGCTAGATATGAAAGGGGAAAATCAAGCTTTAAGTCTCCCTCAATTGTCATTGATTCACCTCAATAAAACCGGAAAATTATTAGCTTTTCCTTTTAAAGCAGCAGCTCTTATAACAGAACAGGCTATGACTGTTCGTCAACAACTAGAGCAAGCGGGAATGCTCATCGGGCACGCCTTTCAGATTAGGGATGATATTTTAGACGTGACAGCTAGCTTTGAAGATCTTGGAAAAACGCCTAAAAAGGACTTATTCGCAGAAAAAGCTACTTACCCAAGTTTACTGGGGTTAGAAGCCTCTTACCTACTGCTGACAGAGAGTTTAGATCAGGCTTTGACGATTTTTCAGACACTAGAAAGCGATGTAGGCTTTAAGCCTCAAACGATTATAAAACTGATAGAAGGGTTACGACTTAATGCCTAAAGAAAGAGTAGATGTGTTAGCCTATAAGCAAGGATTATTTGAGACCAGAGAGCAAGCTAAACGTGGTGTCATGGCAGGCTTAGTGGTCTCTGTGATTAATGGCCAACGCTATGACAAGCCAGGTGACAAAATTGACGATGGGACTGAGTTAAAACTTAAAGGTGAAAAACTCAAATACGTCAGTCGTGGTGGATTAAAACTGGAAAAGGGGCTGCACGTTTTTGGTGTATCGGTTGCTAATCAAATTGGGATTGATATTGGCGCTTCAACAGGTGGTTTTACCGATGTTATGTTACAAGATGGGGCCAAACTAGTCTATGCCGTCGACGTTGGGACTAACCAGTTGGTATGGAAACTCAGACAAGATCCACGAGTAAGAAGTATGGAACAGTATAACTTTCGTTATGCTCAGCCAGAGGACTTTAGTGAGGGACAGCCTGTATTTGCCAGTATTGATGTGTCTTTCATTTCCCTCAGCTTGATTTTGCCAGCCCTGCATAACGTTTTGTCAGATCAGGGACAGGTTATTGCTCTCATTAAACCGCAATTTGAAGCTGGGCGCGAGCAGATTGGTAAAAAAGGCATCGTCAAAGACAAACAGATTCATGAAAAAGTGATTCAAAAGGTCATGGATTTTGCCTCAGGTTACGGATTTACAGTTAAGGGACTTGATTTTTCCCCTATTCAGGGTGGTCATGGCAATATCGAATTTTTAGCTCATCTTGCTAAGTCACAGACACCTGAAACGTTAGCCCCGCATTTGATTCAGAAAGTTGTTGCCAAGGCACATAAGGAGTTTGAGAAACATGAAAAAGAGTGAACGACTTGAATTAATCAAAAAAATGGTTTTGACGCATCCAATTGAGACGCAACATGACCTCTTAAGATTATTGGCAGAGCATGGGTTAGAATTAACCCAGGCTACTATTTCAAGAGACATGAATGAAATTGGTATAGTAAAGATTCCTTCTGGCAGTGGACGTTACATCTATGGTCTTTCTCAAGATAGTCGTAAAAAGATTATTCAAGGACCACGTTCTATTAAAAGTACCATTTTGGCTATTTCGGACCCGACAGCAGGACTTGAGCAACATCTTTATTTAAAAGTAGTTCCTGGAAATAGCAAACTCATAAAACGTTACTTGTTAACTGATTTTCCAGAAGCTATTTTTAGTCTTATTGCAGATGATGACAGTTTACTTTTGATTGCTAAATCAGCAGCAGATGCCGATAAGATTCGTCAGGAAGTCTTGCTCTGGATGCAGGGGCAAACTTAGAAGAACAGGGAGAAAGTGATGCTATTAGAAATTTCCATTAAAAATTTTGCCATTATTGAGGAAATCTCTCTGAATTTTGAAAATGGCATGACAGTTTTGACAGGTGAAACAGGAGCTGGAAAGTCCATTATTATTGATGCCATGAATATGATGCTTGGTGCGCGTGCTAGTACAGAAGTGATTCGTCGTGGAGCTAATAAAGCAGAAATTGAGGGGTTCTTTTCGGTAGATGCTACCCCAGAACTGGTTGCGTGTCTGGAATCATCAGGTATTGCTATGGAAGAAGAACTGATTATTCGCCGGGATATCTTTGCCAATGGCAGAAGCGTGAGCCGCATTAATGGTCAGATGGTTAACCTAGCCACCTTAAAACAGGTCGGACAGTTTTTGGTAGATATTCATGGGCAACATGACCAAGAAGAATTAATGCGACCACAGCTCCACCAGCAAATTTTGGATGCTTTTGGTGATAAGGCTTTTGAGCAATTGAAAGAGAACTATCAGCTTATTTTTGATCGTTATAAAAGCTTGCGTCGACAGGTTATTGATAAACAAAAAAATGAAAAAGAACATAAAGATCGTATCGACATGTTGGCTTTTCAGATAGCGGAGATTGAAACTGCAGCTTTGAATCGAGGAGAGGATGAGCGACTAGGTCAAGAACGTGATCGTTTGTTAAATCATAAGAAAATTGCTGATACCCTGACCAATGCTTATGTCATGCTAGATAATGACGATTTTTCAAGCCTATCCAATATTCGCTCTAGCATGAATGACTTACTATCAATTGAGCAGTTTGATTCAGAATACAAAGGGATGTCGACTTCGATTTCTGAAGCCTATTATATTCTTGAAGAAGTGAGCAAGCAATTATCAGATACCATTGACCAACTGGATTTTGATGGTGGGCGATTACAGGAAGTTGAATTTCGCTTGGATACACTCAATAGCTTAACCCGTAAATACGGTGGTAATGTGAATGATGTGCTTGACTACTACGATAATATCGTCAAAGAATACCAGCTATTAACAGGCGATGAGTTGTCTTCAGGGGATCTAGAGGCAGAATTGAAAGCCTTAGAAAAACAATTGGTTGCTGCTGCTTCGGAGTTAAGTGTCTCTCGCCATCAATTGGCGGAGCAATTAGAAGCTGAGATTAAAGCTGAACTTAAGGAACTTTATATGGAAAAAGCAGATTTCAAAGTTCACTTTACCACATCAAAATTCAATCGTGATGGTAATGAAAGCTTGGAATTTTACATCTCTACTAATCCAGGCGAAGGATTCAAGCCCCTTGTCAAGGTGGCTTCTGGAGGAGAGTTATCACGCCTTATGTTAGCCATCAAGGCTGCTATTTCTAGAAAAGAAGATAAGACGAGTATTGTTTTTGATGAAGTAGATACAGGTGTTTCTGGTCGCGTTGCGCAAGCCATTGCCCAAAAGATTTATAAAATTGGGCGACATGGGCAAGTTCTCGCTATTTCACACTTACCTCAAGTTATTGCTATTGCTGATTATCAGTATTTTATTTCTAAAGAAAGTAAAGAAGAGTCCACCGTTTCTAAGGTAAGGTTATTAACTCCTGAAGAACGTGTGGAAGAAATTGCTAGCATGATTGCAGGAACAGATATGACACAAGCTGCTCTTACGCAGGCTCGTGAATTACTGGCCAAACATTAATAAACAGAAAAAACTGAGACTATTCAATAGAATAGTCTTTTGATAAGAAAGAGAAACCGTCGGATTAGCCTGTTGTTAGATTCTGGAGCCTTAGCGCTCCGATGCCATCTAGCAGGACGTTTGGCGGTTTCTTTTTGCTCAACTGTCTTGACAAACCCCTGATAAATAGTAGAATATATAAGAGAATTTTAAGCTAGGAGACATACATGTCTAATAAAAAATTATATTTCGCAAGCATTATGGTATTGGCGGTCCTAAGTTGCAGTTTTTCAACAGTGAGAGCAACTCAACAGTCAAGTAAGGATGTGAAAGTAGACCATCAAATAACTACTGACCAAGACACATCAACCTCTGCGAAATCCGTGCCTCAAGAGCAGTCCGAAGCAAAACAGGAAATACCAGATTTTCCTTTAGCAGATGATTTTGAGGATGATCTTGAAGAGGATGAGGGTCACTATTTTGAAAGAGAGGGTGAGCCATCCGCTGAAGATGAAGGGTTAGATAAGCCTAGTTTAGCAGAAACCTCTGCTGGTGAAGCTGATACGCCTATGTTGATGAACGCTATCTCTGTTAGTCTTCCGGTTCTTGATGATCAGGAAAATAGTGATAAACCGACACCACACGTGAGAACAGCCCCAAGCCCAGCTCTGCGTTATATGGTAGCAAAGCGTCAATTGCTTGAAAAAATGGAAGCTTTGAATGCAGCGACTACAAAATTAGCGTCTTTAGTGTCTAAAAAGTCTGATTTAACAACTCAGGTGTATTCTCATGGTGAAGTGTTTGGCGAAGTTTTAGCAGCCCACTATGAAAAGAAAAAGGTCGAACAAACTATTGATAGGAAAAGAGGAACTAGTCACCAAACGAATCAACCAAGCGTTATTATTGATGAGTTAGGACGCATTATTTCTTATATTGGGGATAACAGAAAAGATGTTCCCGTGCCCTATAACCGAAAAATTAGCTTCCTAGTGCGCAAGGAGAAGAAAGATTTACCAGTAACAGGAGATCAATCGTGGACCACTCTGCCTTGGTTCGGGATGACTTGCCTAGGTTTTGCAACTCTTCTGGTGATTAAAAAAACTGAGCCCTCATCAATTGACTGATAAGGCAGGTCTGAGAAGATAAGACATGGATAACACAACACAGGAGCCAGATCATTTAGATGAGGCTCCTGTTTTATATTGGTTTAAAACTCATGACGTCATCATACTTTAAAAACAAAACAGCTGGTTTGTTAACTTCTCAGTTAATAAATACTCAGAAGATGCGTGACTAATTTTGATTTATTTGCCAAGGAGTGATAAAATAAGGAGATGAGAAACTAGTCTAGAATGGAAAAATACATGGGAACTATTAAAATTGTTGCAGATTCATCAATGACCATTGAACCAGAATTAGTTAAGGCCTTGGACATTACCGTAGTGCCTCTATCCGTTATGATTGATAGCAAATTATATTCTGATAATGACTTGAAAGAAGAAGGTTACTTTTTGAGCCTAATGAAGGCTAGCAAGTCTCTTCCCAAAACGAGTCAACCTCCAGTTGGTCTTTTTGCTGAAACTTATGAGAAGCTTGTTAAAGAAGGAGCAACCGACATTGTTGCTATCCACCTGTCCCCAGCTTTATCAGGAACTATCGAAGCATCACGCCAAGGAGCAGAAATTGCTGAAGCGCCAGTAACGGTTTTAGATTCTGGATTCACAGACCAAGCCTTGAAATTCCAAGTTGTTGCAGCAGCAAAGTTGGCACAAGCGGGTGCAAGTCTAGAAGATATTTTGGCTGCGGTTCAAGATATTAAGTCAAAAACAGAACTCTATATTGGGGTTTCAACGTTAGAAAACCTTGTCAAAGGGGGCCGAATCGGCCGTGTAACGGGAGTTCTTAGCTCACTTCTAAATGTTAGGGTGTTGATGGAACTTAAAAATGATGAACTCAAAACTCTTGTCAAAGGGAGAGGAAATAAAACCTTTACCAAATGGTTAGATGGCTATCTGGCTGATAACAGCCACCGTCCGATTGCTGAAGTAGCCATTTCTTATGCTGGAGAAGCTGATCTTGCTTTAATGCTAAAAGAAAAAATTGCAGCTCACTACACAGGACTTATTACGGTTTTAGAAACTGGCTCTATTATCCAGACGCATACGGGTGAGGGAGCCTTTGCGGTTATGGTTCGTTATGAATAATCGTCGATTTCTTAACGGTCTCCTTTTCTTTCTGGTCAGTTTAGGCCTGGCGTTCGTAATGCTCAATTTTCTCATCCCTAAGTCAGATTCACGATTGAAAAAAAGTGATTTTCTAAAAAATGAGCAAGTGGATATCCATTACGTTGCCATAGGCGATTCCTTGACTGAAGGCGTGGGAGACTTGACCAACCAAGGTGGTTTTGTTCCCTTATTAGCAAGTGATATGGGAGATTATCTAAAAGCTAACGTGAGCCCTCAAAATTATGGCGTATCTGGGAACACCAGCCAGCAAATCCTTGATCGAATGACCCAAGAAAAAGACATTCGAAAAGCTTTAAAAAAAGCTGATGTGATGACTTTAACAGTTGGTGGTAACGATGTTATGGCCGTTATTCGAAACAATTTAGCTGACTTACAAGTGTCCAGTTTTAAGAAACCAGCTCGTCAGTATCAAGAGCGGTTGCGGAAGATTATTGATTTAGCAAGAAAAGATAATAAGGAACTACCCATTTTTGTTTTGGGGATTTATAATCCTTTCTACTTGAATTTTCCAGAATTAACCGATATGCAAAAGGTTATTGACGATTGGAACGATAAAACTAAGGACGTTCTTGGTGATTACAAGCATGTTTATTTTGTTCCTATCAATGACCTCTTATATAAGGGGGTTAATGGCCAAGAGGGGATTGTTCAATCGTCAGGAGACCAAACCACAATTGTTAACGATGCCTTGTTTACGGGAGATCATTTTCACCCCAATAATACTGGTTATCAAATCATGTCAGACGCAGTAATGGAGAAAATCAGAAAACATGGAAAAGAAATTACCCCTTAACTGGTGGAAATGGGGCTTCTTGCTTTTGTTGGCTTTCAATGTCGCCTTTTTCTTAGTTATTGGAAGTCGTCTTATTCAAGTGAGAGAGCCTGAGTCAGATTTAATTGCTCAAAAAGCCACTAAAAATGTTAAAGTCGGTACGTTCACCACAAGCAGAGAACAACTGAATGAAACGGTGGCCAGCTACCTCAAGGACTATCAGTCTGAAAAGATGCATTACAAATTCTACGCCACCTCTTCTTCCATTTTATTCGAAGGAACCTACCAACTTCTAGGATATGAAGTCCCTTTATACATCTACTTTCAACCTCATCGTTTAGATAATGGAGCTGTTCAGCTACAGGTGATTTCTTTTTCAGTAGGAACCTTGCCTCTACCTGAAAAAGATGTTCTGCAATATTTGAAGTCAAGCTACAAGTTGCCGAAGTTTGTGAAAGTGATGCCACAACAATCAGCTATTGTGGTCAATTTGCAAGAGGTTAAAAACGATGCGAGAGTCTATTTGAAGGCCAAGAAAATTGATTTGTTTAAGGATGAAATCAGCTTCGATATTTACAAGAAATAAGGCCAAATAACGTTAAATACTTGACCTAATCGCTTTTTTTAGATATGATAATATCTGTTAAAGCATTAAGCTTACTAATTATTTGGAGGATTTGTTAAATGGCTAACAAACAAGATTTAATCGCAAAAGTTGCAGAAGCAACTGAACTTACAAAAAAAGATTCAGCAGCAGCAGTTGATGCCGTATTTTCTGCAATCGAAGCTTTTCTTGCTGAAGGTGAAAAAGTACAATTAATCGGTTTTGGTAACTTCGAAGTACGCGAACGTGCAGCTCGTAAAGGTCGTAACCCACAAACTGGTGCAGAAATCGAAATCGCAGCTTCAAAAGTTCCAGCCTTCAAAGCTGGTAAAGCTCTTAAAGACGCTGTTAAATAATTGCATAGATAAAAACCCATTGTACAAGCGTTATAGCCTGTGCAGTGGGCTTTTTTGTATGTTTGACTATGAAATTAGTAGTGTTTCATGGTGTCAGCTATCGTTACGCTTCTTGCTATGGTCATGTGAATAACAGCTTAAAAAGGTTCTGCGCATCATCTGAATTGTTATAGTAAAAAATTTTTGATAGTAGTGTTACATGAAGTGTTGACGGGCGTAGATATAGGCTAACAGGGAAGTGAGGCTTATGCCAAATCCGATTAGGGAAAAACTAAGAGGATTAACAGACATTGGCAAGGCTGTCATGAGGATGGTAGCTAAGGGCATCAGTAAAACAGCAAGGGTAAAAATAGAACTAAAGACACGTCCTAATAAGGTTTTTGGGACCTTTTTTTGAACCATGGAAAAGAAGTGAATGTTAAAAATGGTTAGAAAACATTCAAACCAAAGGTTACCAGAGGCTAAGACTAAGGTAGAAACCTTAGTAAGATGTAATGGAGTAAGCATCGCAAGTCCCAAGCCACTAATTCCTAAAGCAATTAAGAGACTTTGGTAATTATTTTTGAAGTATTTGTTAGCAAAAAGTGCTCCTAAAATGGCTCCCACAGCTCCAAGTGACAGCATGATAGCGTAACTAGAGGAACGATTAAACAACTGATTGGAGAAGGGGAGAAGGTAATTAAAGGCAGCAATAAAAAAATTAACCAAGGTTGCGATTGTGAGGAGAAAGAAAATCTCTTTTTCTCGGTGAATAAAGTCTAAGCCTTCTTTTATGTCTGTCAGTAAATGCCTAATATCGATTTGACCAGATTTGGGCTGAAGATGAGTTTCTTTGGTGGTGATTGACCATAGGCAGACGAAGGAAAGGGCAAAACTGATACTATCTAGCAGCAAGGCGGGTCTCAATCCGAGACGATCAACGACCCAAAAAGCCAGCAAAGGAGATGAAATACTAATGATTTGGGAAATAATTTCCAAATGTGCATTAAAGTCCACTAACCTTTCTTCCTTAACAAGGGTGACAACATAGGCACGAAAAGAGGTACCAGAAAAGGCATGTGAGATGGCTAAAATGGCATTGACAGTAATAAGACCAAACAGCATGCCTTGCTTGCTAGGCATGAAAGTTAATAAGCCACAGGCTATGGCTCCGATTGCATCAGTCCATAACAGAATCTGTCGACGTTTATAACGATCAGCGATAGCACCACCAATTGGGTTTAAAAAGAGAGCAATCAGGCTATCAACTAACTGGTAATAACCGAGGTATTTTTGCCCTACTACACCTAGACCAGCAATCCAACTGCTATTGCCATAATCGTAAATCACATTGCCAATCTTGTTAACAGCACGACTTGTTAAGAGTCGGTATTCATTTTTTGTCATTAAAAAACCTCCTAAAAGTGATGTTATTATAAATCACTTTTAGGAGGTTTTTGATTTTTTTGCAAATTAGGTAAGAGATTTAACAAATCGTTCAAAGTCTGAGCGGTAATTATGAGCCATATGAGGACAATCCAATGCTTCGAAAATATCAATAGCTTTTGTCATTTTTTGAATACCAGCTAGGTAGTCCCCAGTTAAATAGTCCTGTAGACCTTGTAAAAACAAGAAGATGGTTTTTTCATATAACTTGGTCTCATTTGTCAATAAAGGTTTTAGCTGGTCTTGGTAATAAGTGGCATAGGATAGAGCCTGTCGGTGCAGACACGTCTCCCAGATATTTAAGAGGGTAATGGTTACTAAATGCTTATGACTGGAAATATCTTGATAGTAATGATGATTGTTAAGAATCTCTCGTCCCATTCTGTCGAGCAGTGGTATATCGATAAAGAGATAAAGATTGCCAATCAAAATGAGTTCGTAAATCCGCCACTGCTCAGTGCTAAAGAGATAATCAGTAACGTCATCAAGATAAGCTTTGGGAAAAGGAATTGTTGGGTCACACTTACAAATAAATCCTTGTAGTAAAATAACGTTTAAATAATACCTTTTCCAATCAGGCTGCTCTTGGTATTTCCGTTTTTCTTCCTCCTGCAAAGCTTTAAATCCCTCCACATCACGGGCATATTCAAGCGGAATTAAATGTGACATAAAACGAATCTGCTCAGTTTTTTTGAAGTCAGAAGCGACATCCATAAATTCTTTTACTTCAACATGCATCCTATCTAAGGCAACTAAAAATTTATTGAGGGAAATATCTGACTGTCCCCTTTCAAAACGTGATAATTGTGACAGTGAGACAGAGTCTCCTGCAATTTGTTGTAAGGAAAGGTTTCGATTTAGCCTTAACTCACGAAATGTTTCTCCTAACGGTTTTGCCATGCGGTCAATCCTCCTCCTATCAGTATAACATTTCCTTAGTTTGGAATAGGATTTTCTCGTATTTGCAAATGGTAGCTATGAGATTTTTCAAAGAGATGATTATCTAAAAAAACTTTATTTAGAATTGTTCTAAATTACTTGACTTATCTATTTAGAATTATTATAATTAATATATCTTAAAGATTGAGAGAATTTTTAATTGTGAGGGAAACTAAAATGACAATCAAAGCATGGATCATAGACCATCTTCATCTTATGGAGACTTTAGCCTGTCTGGTATTAATCATTATTGGCTTAGCCTTTCTTGGACCATTGCCACATGTTGCCTCTGCCATTTTTATTTTGGCTTTCTTAATTGGAGGTTACGAATCTGCAAAAGCTGGCTTATTGGATTTGGTGCAATATAACCATTTGTCAGTAGATGTCCTGATGATTTTAGCTGCTATCGGTGCTGGAATCATTGGCTACTGGTTGGAAGGCGCTCTGCTGATTTTTATCTTTTCTTTATCTAATACCCTTGAAGAAATGGCCATGGAAAAAAGTAAAGATGCTATTTCTGCCTTAATGTCTTTAACGCCAGATAGAGCACGTCGTTATCAAGAAGATGGTAGTATTGTAGACGTTGAGACCAAGCTTTTGACTATTGGAGATCGTTTGCAGGTTCGTAAAGGCGAAGCTGTTCCAATTGACGGGGAACTCTTGAGTACTTTTGGTCAATTTGACGAGTCTATGGTTACTGGTGAGCCGATTACTGTTGATAAGACAAAAGGTCAAGAACTTATTGGAGGAACCATTAACCAAGGGCAAACGATCGATATGTTGGTTACTGTTGAAAATGACAATACCCTTTTTGCTAAGATTGTAAGTTTGGTAGAATCTGCCCAAGGTCAAAAGAGTAAAACAGCTACCTTTATTGAGAGTTTAGAAGATAGCTATGTTAAATTTGTCCTTGTTCTTGTCCCTGCCTTTATTCTCTTTAGTCATTTTGTTCTTGCTTGGACCTGGTTGGATGCTTTTTATCGAGGGATGATTCTATTGACAGTCGCCTCTCCTTGTGCTTTGATTGCTAGTTCAACACCTGCTAGTCTTTCAGCGATTTCTCGTGCAGCCAGAAAGGGATTGATTATCAAGGGCGGTGACATCGTAGATAACATGGGAGATATTCAGGCTGTCGTGATGGATAAAACAGGAACCCTAACTCAAGGCAAACCATCTGTCGTAGCTGCGCATTATTTAACAGATGAATTACTTGTGAATAGACTGGTAAAAGGAGCCGAATCTGCCAGTACCCATCCTATTTCTAAAGCCCTTCTTGAACACACTGAAGCAGTAGAAGCACTGAATTTTGACCAATTAGAAGAGATTTCCGGGAAAGGATTCCAAGGGTTCTATCAAGGTCAAGAATGGCGCATTGGGAAGAAATCCTTTATTTTAGAGATGGTGCCAGATCTTTCAGCTTTTGAAGAAACGATTCAGGTAGAAGAAAGTCAAGGGAAAACTCTTATCTTTGTTTCTCGCCACAACCAACTAGTAGCCTACTACGCTTTGTTAGATGACATCAAATTAGAGTCAAAACGTGCCATTGAAGCTCTTCATGCTATGGGAATCAAGACGGTCATGTTAACAGGGGACCAAGAACGAACTGCTAATTATGTTGCCCAAAAGCTTGGTATTGACGAAGTTGTTGCTAATTGTATGCCTCAAGATAAGGTCGCAAAACTAACAGAACTCAAAGCAAAATATGGCTTTGTGGCCATGGTAGGAGATGGCATCAATGATGCTCCTGCCCTTGCTCAGGCGGATGTTTCTTATGCTATTGGATCAGGAACAGATATCGCTATGGAAAGTGCAGACAGTGTGATTATGGATGACTTGACTCGTATTCCTTTTTCGATTCAGCTGTCACGCAAAATGAAAACCATTGTCAAACAAAATATTGTGTTTGCTTTGTCTGTTATTACTCTATTGATTTTAGCTAATGTTTTTCAAGTGGTAAACTTACCTCTTGGGGTAGTTGGGCATGAAGGATCAACAATCTTAGTAATTTTGAATAGCTTGCGCTTACTTTCTTATAAGTAACAGGAAACTTGCTTGAAGACGTGAAAGTGTTTATAATAATAGTGAGATTGAGGAAAGAGAAAACCATTCTATGTTTACTATTATTACTATTGGCTTAGCTGTATTTTCAATAATCAAAATCATCTTGTTTTTCTATTCATATCAACGATTTGAGCGCAAGCAAAAAAGGAAAGTTGAATCCACTGACCAGCAAAAACAGGCCCAAGAAAATGATGCCGTCCCTTCAAAAAAATTTCCATTTTAAAAAGAAGCTTGGAAAGTGTACAAAGTACCACTCTCCAAGCTTCTTTGACTATTAAGATTAATCTCTGTAGCGTAATTTCCCACAAAAATCTGCTAAACGTTGGTAGCCTTTTTCTGCCATAATCGTTTTTAATTCCTTGGTCACCCGCTCAAAGATAGCCGGTCCTTCTTGATGAAGAGCCGTACCAATTTGAACCATACTGGCGCCACAAAGAATATGTTCAAAGGCATCGCGTCCTGTTTTAACTCCCCCTGTACCAATAATGTGGATAGAAGGTTTTAAGCGTTTGTAAAACGCATGGACATTGGCTAGAGCAGTAGGTTTAATATAATCTCCACCAATGCCACCAAAGCCATTTTTAGGCTTGATGAGGACTTGCTCATCCTCAAGTACTAGACCATTTCCGATAGAATTGACACAGTTAACAAAGGAAAGGGGATATTTATTGAAAATAGCAGCCGCTTGATCAAAATGCACAATGTCAAAATAAGGAGGTAATTTGATACCAAGAGGTTTAGTGTAATAGGTAAAGATGTTCTCTAGAAGTTGATCAGTGGTTTCAAAATCATAAGCAATCTGTGGTTTTCCTGGAACGTTAGGGCAAGAAAGGTTTAGTTCCACTAGACCCTCATAATCTGAAGCCATGATGGCTTTTAAAATGGTTTCGGTTTCAGTAGGAGATAGCCCGACAACGGAGAGAAAATGAGGTTTATGTTGCCCGGTTTTGGCAAGATCACTGACAAAGTCTAAGTAGTAGCGAAAACCATTATTAGGGAGTCCCATTGAATTGATAGAACCAAGACGAGTATCTGCGTAGCGAGGTTCTGGATTACCTGGACGAACTTCAAGCGTCCCTGTTTTGGTGACAAAGGAAGCGGCTTGAGACTTTTCAACCTCCATAAGCTCTTCTTTTGTCATGCAATAAACACCAGCAGCATTCATCAGACAGTTATCAAAAGAGAAATGACCAATTTGTGTAGCAGTAGAAACCATTATTTCCTCCATATTTTAGACAAATTTTTTCTATTCTACCACTAGGCATGAATAATAGCAAGCTATTTTTACAAAAATGTAAATATATTACTGTTATTGACGAACATTTGAAATTTTCATGATAGTCACATTATGATTTTCAATAAAGTCAGAATAGACTAGCTTTTTTGCTATATTTTTTGTAAAATAGGAATTGTAAAAAGGTAGCAACCTTTAAATTAAAAGGAGATATTAACTCATGGTAAAATTGGTTTTCGCTCGCCACGGTGAGTCAGAATGGAACAAAGCTAACCTCTTCACTGGTTGGGCAGATGTTGATCTTTCAGAAAAAGGAACACAACAAGCAATTGATGCTGGTAAATTGATCAAAGAAGCAGGCATCGAATTTGACCTTGCATTCACTTCTGTATTAACACGTGCAATTAAAACAACTAACCTTGCTCTTGAAAATGCTGGTCAATTGTGGGTACCAACTGAAAAATCATGGCGTTTGAACGAGCGTCACTATGGTGCTTTAACTGGTAAAAACAAAGCAGAAGCTGCTGAACAATTTGGTGATGAGCAAGTTCACATTTGGCGTCGTTCATACGATGTTTTACCACCAGCTATGGATAAAAATGACGAGTATTCAGCACACAATGATCGTCGTTATGCTGATCTTGATCCAGCTCTTATCCCAGATGCTGAAAACTTAAAAGTAACTCTTGAACGCGCAATGCCTTACTGGGAAGAAAAAATTGCTCCAGCTCTTCTTGACGGCAAAAACGTCTTTGTTGGTGCACACGGTAACTCAATCCGCGCTCTTGTTAAACACATTAAAGGTCTTTCAGATGACGAAATCATGGATGTGGAAATTCCAAACTTCCCACCACTTGTTTTCGAATTGGATGAAAAACTTAACATTGTTAAAGAATACTACCTCGGTGGTGAATAATTGTGAAACCAGACTGTGGTCTGGTTTTTTCTTGTCTTACTTATGAGAGACAGGAGTTTCTTCTGAAAAATGTGGTATGATAGAACTAACTTGAAAAAAAGGATAGATTATGAAAGCAGAAGAACGTCGTCAAAAAATTATTGAGTACTTAACTGGCGAACATGAGGCCCTGTCCGCTACTTATTTGGCTAAGTTGCTGGGTGTTAGTCGCCAAGTCATTGTTGGAGATGTTGCCTTACTTCGTGCCCAACAAATTGATATCATTTCAACTCCTAAAGGCTATATCATGTCAACAGCTCTGTTTAGTCACCAATTTTGTGCCCGCATTGTCTGTCAACACGGTTTGGCAGAGACAGAAAAAGAATTGCAAATCATTTTAGCGCATCAGGGAATTATTACTACTGTTGAAGTAGAACATCCTATTTATGGCATGATTACAGCCCCCTTGAATATAAAAAGTCAGTCTGATGTGACTAACTTTATGAAAAAACTAAACTACTCTAATGCTGAATTACTATCATCTTTGACAGAAGGGTTGCACAGCCATTTGATTTCCTGTCCGAGTCAAGAAGCTTTTGAAGCAATGTCCCAAGATTTAGAAACAGCGGGCATTCTATATACTGGTCGGTAGAGAGTCCAAAGAATAAATAGGAATCGGAACAGCGCATTGTTTTATAGGTGTCTTGACACTTGTAAAATAATGCGTTATACTATCTCTTAAAAGGAGATATAATGACTAAAAAACCAACACAATTAATTGCCTATGTTTCGATCTTAGTTGCTTTTGCTATTTTAATTCCAATGATTATGCCTCTTAAGCTGATTATCGGCCCAGCCTCTTTCACACTGGCTAGTCATGTTCCCTTATTTCTAGCTGTTTTCATATCTGTTCCTGTGGCTCTTTTTGTAGCCCTTGGAACTGGGCTAGGTTTTTTATTGGCTGGCTTTCCCCTTATTATTGTCTTGAGAGCTTTTTCGCACCTTTTGTTTGCTGTCTTGGCAGCTTGGTGGTTGAGCAAATCCCCTCAAACGATTAAATCTCCACTCAAAACCTTTTGGTTTGCCTTTTTAGTCAATGTTCTTCATGGATTGACTGAATTTGTGGTTGTCTATGCTATGACAGCAACAACTGCAACTTCTTTATCCTATTTTTGGTCAATGTTTGGCCTGATTGGTGTGGGATCTCTGATTCATGGCATGGTAGATTTTTATCTTGCTTTAGCTCTCTGGAGATTTTTAGCTGCTGAATTAGACTTATCCATTGCAAAACTTTAGCTAGGTAGTCTTGATGGCTACTCCATCTATAAAACTGGCCCTTTCACTATGGAAGGGCTTGCATTTTTTAAAAAAATTGATATACTAAAAAGTGCATTTGTGAATACGATAACAAAAGGAGATGTCATGAAAACACCAGAACAGATTTTAGCATCAACGATTCATATTGGAGAGCATAAGATTAGTAAGCCATTTCTTGCCAAGTCTATTTTAGGCTTTATTGGAGGCGCAATGATTAGTTTAGGCTACTTGCTCTACGTTAGGATTGCTGCTAGTGGTTTAGAGACATTTGGAGCTTTCTCGAGTGTTCTGGGGGCCTGTGCATTTCCAATTGGATTGATTATTATCTTGATGGCTGGTGGAGAATTAATTACAGGAAACATGATGGCTGTTTCAGCGGCTTTTTTCGCCAAAAAGATTAAAGCCAAGGACTTAATAAACAACTGGCTCATCATTACCTTATTTAATGTTATTGGTGCGGTATTTGTAGCCTTTGTTTTTGGGCATTTTCTAGGATTGACCTCGGCAGGAATTTTTAAAGAAGAAGTGATAGAAGTGGCTCATGCTAAGATAGCCGCAACACCTTTACAAGCCGTTGTATCAGGGATTGGTTGCAACTGGTTTGTGGGTCTTGCTTTATGGTTGTGTTATGGCGCAAGTGATGCTACGGGTAAACTCCTTGGTACTTGGTTCCCTGTCATGACCTTTGTAGCACTTGGTTTTCAGCATAGTGTGGCAAACGCTTTTGTCATTCCAGCAGCAATTTTTGAAGGTGGAGCAACTTGGTTGGACTTTATCCTTAACTTTACCTTTGTCTATGCCGGTAATATTATTGGCGGAGCTATTTTTGTGAGTCTCTTTTATTTCAAAGCTTACTATCATCCTGAGAAAGCATAAGTTCAGATAAAATTTTTAGACTGGGAAGACTTTATTCCCGGTCTTCTTTTTATAATTTGTGATAAAATAAGAAGCGAAGTTTAAAAAGGAGGAGCAGAAGAACACAATGGCATCACTCATTACTAAAAATAAAGCAAGTATTCCGAGACGACTTCATCTCCTTTTTTTGATTATTGTCTTATTATTTGTCGGACTGATTTTACGGTTGGCCTACATGCAAATTTACGCGACCTCTTTTTACGTGAGTAAGCTAAAATCTTCTACCGTTTATAAGGTTAAAGTGGCTCAACCTCGTGGAAAAATTTTTGATTTTAGTGGCAACCCCCTTGTCTCAAATGCCATAAAAGATGTGGTTACTTACACCAGAAGTCCAAAAGCCAGTGCTAACGAACTGAAAGTTCTAGCTAAGCATCTGGCAAGTTATGTTTCGTACCCAGAAGCTAGCGTGACAAGCCGAGCTAAAAAAGATTTTTATTTGGCTGATCCAGATGTGTATGCCAACATTGTTAAGAGACTTCCTAAAAAGGCTGTTCTAGACCGGTTTGGCAATCGCTTAACGGAAGCGACGATTTATGCCAATGCTGTTGCTTCTGTAAAAGAAAGCGACCTTCATTATTCAGATGAGGACTTGAAAACCATTGCCATTTTTAATCAAATGAATGGAGCGGCTGTTTTTACAACGGTTAATTTAAGAACCAACCCCTTAAATGAAGAAATTATTAAAAATATTCGGGCTAATCAAACAACATTACCAGGTATTGCTATTGGGACCGATTGGGAACGACAGGTTGCCAATACAAGCTTAACAGCCCTTATAGGAAAAGTATCTAGTGAGGAAGCAGGTCTTCCTAAAGAAGAAGTTAATCAGTACCTCAAAAAAGGGTATGCTATGAATGATCGTGTGGGGACTTCCTACCTTGAAAAACAATACGAATCCGTTCTTCAAGGGAACCACGTGATTAAAGAAATAAAGACTAATAAGACAGGCAAAATCCTCTCTGAACAGCAACTTGATAAGGGAGAGCCGGGTAAAAATATCAAATTAACGATTCCTTTGGACTATCAGCAAGGCGTAGATGACATCATAAGGCGATATTATGAGGCTGAAGTGGCCAGTGGTCAAGCGGATTATTCTGAAGGAATCTATGCTGTTGCGCTGAATCCAAAAACAGGAGCAGTTTTAGCTATGTCAGGCTTATCTCATAACAAGGAGACAGGTCAAGTGGATAGTGATGCTTTGGGAACTATTACCGACGTGTTTACCCCTGGTTCTGTTGTTAAAGGAGCTACTCTGGCAGCAGGTTGGCAGGCAGGAGCCATTGAGGGAAATGAGGTTCTTACGGACCAATCGATTCAATTTGGAGATTCTAAACCTATTAATTCTTGGTTTACAGCTGGACAGTTGCCAATCACTGCTAGCCAAGCTTTAGAATATTCTTCAAATACCTACATGGTAAAGTTGACCCTGAAAATGATGGGCCAAGAGTATTATCCGGGCATGTCTTTAACAAGTTCTGGAATGTCAGAAACCATGTCAGCGTTGCGAAAGGCCTACGCGGAATTTGGCATGGGTGTGCCAACAGGAATTGATTTGCCGGGAGAATCTAGAGGCTATTTAACGGACAATTACACCATTTCAAATGTTCTAAGCGAATCTTTTGGTCAGTTTGATAACTACACGACAATGCAGTTAGCGCAATATGTAGCCACTATTGCTAATGGTGGTAATCGGGTTGCCCCACATATTGTTGAGGGTATTTACCAAGATGATGGCAGCCAAGGACCAGGGCAGTTAAGTCAGGCAATTGAAACTAGCTTGCTGAACAAAGTTCATTTATCAGGAGACCAATTGGCGATTATTCAAGATGGTTTTTATCAGGTGGTGAATAGTGGCAGTGGTTATGCCACAGGTCGAGAATTATCAGGTGGACCAATTAGTATCAGCGCTAAAACAGGAACAGCTGAAACCTATGTTAAGGATAAAACAGGGCAACCTTTAGCAACTTACAATTTAAATGTTGTAGCCTATGGACCAAGTGATGACGCTGACATCGCTGTTGCAGTAATGTATCCACATGCGACCAATTCACTGGCTAAGGCACAGCAATTAATTGCTAAAGAAATGATAACACTATATATGACAATGTACAGAAAACCATAAAGGAGAATTGAGTGTTTTACCCAACCCCTATTGCAAAATTAATCGAAAGTTATTCCAAGCTCCCAGGAATTGGGGTAAAAACGGCAACTAGACTTGCCTTTTACACAATTGGAATGTCTGACGAGGCTGTCAATGACTTTGCTAAAAATTTATTGGCAGCTAAAAGAGAATTAACCTATTGTTCCATTTGTGGCAACCTGACAGATGATGATCCTTGTTCTATCTGCACAGATACAAGTCGTGACCAGACAACGATTCTTGTGGTGGAAGATGCTAAAGATGTTTCTGCTATGGAAAAAATTCAAGAGTATCATGGTTATTACCATGTGCTGCATGGTTTAATTTCACCGATGAATGGTGTTGGTCCGGATGATATCAATCTAAAAAGTTTAATTACTCGTTTAATGGACGGTAAAGTGACTGAAGTTATCGTAGCGACCAATGCCACAGCTGATGGCGAAGCAACATCTATGTATATCTCACGGGTCTTGAAACCAGCAGGAATCAAAGTTACCCGCTTAGCAAGAGGGCTCGCAGTGGGGTCAGATATTGAATACGCAGATGAAGTCACCTTGTTAAGAGCTATTGAAAACCGCACAGAACTTTAAGTGCTGGCAGAAAAAGGCATTTTTGCTTCGTAAAAGCCTCAAGAGGTCAAGAGGTTTTAAAGATTACCTCAAGTAACTTCAGCAGAGATAACTATTATCAGAAGATTTTGAAAAGCCTCCTCCTTTTTGCTATAATAAGGAGACATTTAATTCAGTTAGGAAAGGTTAGCTATGTCTAAACAAACGTTAGTTCTATTATATGGAGGCCGATCAGCAGAACGTGAAGTCTCAGTGCTTTCAGCAGAGAGCGTGATGCGAGCAGTTAACTATGATAAGTTTTTGGTGAAAACTTATTTTATCAGTCAGACAGGCCAATTCATCAAAACCCAAGAATTTTCAGAAAAGCCAGCAGCCACAGAACGCTTGATGACCAATAGTACGATTCAGTATGAGCAGCAGATCAAGCCAAGCGATATCTATGAAGAAGATGCCGTTGTTTTTCCAGTTTTACATGGACCTATGGGAGAAGACGGCTCTATTCAAGGTTTTTTGGAAGTGTTACGAATGCCTTATGTAGGGACTAACATCCTTTCATCCAGTGTGGCTATGGATAAAATCACCACAAAACGTGTCTTAGAGTCGGCAGGTATTCCTCAGGTGGCTTATACTGTTTATATTGATGGGCAGGACTTAGAAGCTTGTTTGACAGAGACGCTAGCTACCTTAGCCTTTCCTATTTTTGTGAAGCCAGCTAATATGGGCTCTTCAGTAGGTATTTCTAAAGCCCAAACAAAAGAGGAATTAAAAGAGGCTATTCAATTAGCACTGACCTATGATAGCCGTGTCTTGATTGAACAAGGTGTGGTTGCAAGAGAAATCGAAGTTGGTCTTCTTGGCAATACAGAGGTCAAGTCGACCTTACCTGGCGAAGTCGTTAAGGATGTTGAGTTTTACGACTATAAGGCTAAATACATCGATAACAAAATTACCATGGCTATTCCTGCCGAAATTGATCAGGATACGATGACTAAGATGCGCACTTATGCGGAGTCTGCCTTTAAAGCTTTGGGAGGCTGTGGTTTGTCTCGTTGTGACTTTTTCTTAAGTCAAGATGGACAGATTTACCTCAACGAACTAAACACTATGCCAGGCTTTACTCAATGGTCTATGTATCCCCTTTTATGGGAAAATATGGGATTGGCTTATTCTGATTTGATAGAGGAACTGGTCACATTAGCGCAAGAAATGTTTGATCAGCGCGAAAGTCACCTTATTTAAGGTTTATACATTACTGAACTGACTTGCTTATTAGGATGGGACGTGGAACATCGCCAAGATGTTTTCCGCACCCCATCCTTTTTGAGGTTTTTAGAAAGAATGGCAGGGCGGTAAAAGGACTTGGACATTTTAGAAAATTTTCTAATATTTTATGCTATAATAGAAAGGAAATTGTAAAAACAAGTGTTCTTAGAAGGAAAACAAGATGAAACTAACCTTACATGAAGTGGCTAAAATTGTTGATGCCCAAAATAATGTATCTGATCTGGACGACGTCCCTCTGAATCAGATTGAGTTTGATAGCCGTAAGATTACAGAAGGAGATCTTTTTTTACCCCTTAAAGGCGAGAGAGATGGACATGATTTTATTGATTTAGCTTTCGAAAATGGAGCAGTTGCTACTTTCTCAGAAAAAGAATTGCCAGGTAAACCCCATCTTCTTGTTAACGATTGCCTAAAAGCTTTTCAAACGTTAGCCCAGTATTACATCGATAAGATGCGCGTGGATGTGATAGCCGTGACAGGTTCAAATGGGAAAACCTCTACCAAAGATATGATCAGCGCAGTCCTATCAACAACCTATAAAACTTATAAAACGCAGGGAAATTACAATAATGAGATCGGATTACCCTACACCGTTCTCCACATGCCTGAAGATACCGAAAAAATTGTTCTTGAGATGGGACAAGACCACATGGGAGATATTCATCTTCTCTCTGAAATTGCAAGACCCCGTATTGCTGTTTTAACTCTGGTAGGCGAAGCCCATTTAGAATATTTTGGGTCACGTGACAAGATTGCTCAAGGGAAAATGCAAATTGTTGATGGAATGGATTCAAATGGCATTTTAATTGCCCCAGGTGATTCGATTATCGATCCTTATCTTCCAGAAAACCAGATGGTCATTCGATTTGGCGACTACCAAGAATTGAATGTTACTGATGTTCGAGAAGAAAAAGATAGCTTAACGTTTACAACAAATGTGTTAGCAACACCTGTGTCCCTACCTCTACCAGGAAAATACAACGCGACCAATGCTATGGTAGCAGCCTATGTTGGCAAATTGTTGGCAGTAGCAGATGAGGATATTATCGAGGCGTTAGAGTCTGTTCAACTCACTGCTAATCGTACAGAATGGAAAAAAGCTGCTAATGGTGCTGATATCTTATCAGATGTTTACAATGCCAATCCGACAGCCATGCGCCTGATTTTAGAAACCTTTGCTAACATAGCAAAGAACCCCGGTGGAAAAAAGATTGCAGTGCTAGCTGACATGAAAGAATTAGGACCAGATTCTGTTGCCCTACATTCGCAGTTAATCAAACAATTGTCACCTGATCGCATTGACCAACTTGTTTTTTATGGTGATGATATTCAAGAGTTAGCCCAATTAGCACATGAGTTTTATCCTGAAGGACATGTTCAGTTCTTCCAAAAAAATCAGCAAGAAGATCAGTTTGAAGACATGGGAAGACAGGTGCAACAATTACTTGCTCCCTCTGACCAAATTCTTTTAAAAGGGAGTAACTCAATGGGGCTGGCTAAATTGGTCAATCATTTAGTTGAAAATTAAAGTGAAGACTTACCTTAGCCTTACTTTTTAGAAAAAGCACAGAGAAGGGCTTGTTCTCTCATAAAGATTAAGGTATAATGAAAAAACGTAGAAAGGGATGGTTATGGATTTTTTTGCAATTGACCCGATTGGGTTACCTCACACCTCACTTATTTTTTATGTGTCATCACTTTTGATAGCACCATTGCTTGTCTTTTTGACACTTCAAGCTTATCAATCAAAACCTTATCGCTATTTTTTCTTGGGATTACAGTTATCACAGCTGATTGGTTTATACACTTGGTATGTCTTAAGAGGTTTTCCTTTAAATGAAGCCTTGCCTTTGTATCATTGCCGTATTGCCATGCTGGCAGTCTTTTTCCTACCGGATCGTAACAGTTTTAAACAATTGTTTATGATTTTGGGGATAGGCGGGACTTTCTTGGCACTTTTATCACCAGACCTCTATCCTTTCAAGCTATGGCACGTGGCGAATGTGGCATTCTACTTAGGTCATTATGCTCTCTTGGTTAATGGGTTGATTTATCTCTTGCGTTTTTATAATCCAAGCCAATTAAAGCCCGTTCTAGTATTACGCTATTTTGCAACTGTTAATTTCCTCCTCCTTATTGTCAGTCTCCTGACTAAGGGCAATTATGGCTTTGTAACAGATATTCCTGTTATCCATACCCGTCATTTGTTGCTAAACTTTGTGATTGTGACTGGAGGGTTGACTGGGATGGTTAAATTGATAGAATGGTCCTATGTGAAATTTGGAGAATCACAGCAACTAGAATTTGCCTATTCTAAGGAAAAGTAAGCCGTTGAAAAAGCACTTAAAATCAGCTATAATAAAAAGAGTCTGGGATTATTTCCAGGCTCGATTTTTTTAGAAAAGATACTCATTGATAGCCTAAGATAAGTTATAATACCAGTTTTGAAAAACTTTAGAGGCTAATCGTATATGGAGAAGACCAATGTAGCCTAAATCTTTTGATAAACGAGTAATACCTAACGAAAATAACTCAGAGAAAAGCTCTGCCATTTTAACACACAAGGAAAAAAGAATGTCACTTACAGAAGAAATTAAAAAGCGCCGTACCTTCGCTATTATCAGTCACCCGGATGCAGGGAAGACAACAATCACTGAACAATTGCTCTATTTTGGGGGTGAGATCCGCGAGGCGGGGACTGTAAAAGGAAAAAAATCAGGTCAGTTTGCTAAGTCAGACTGGATGGATATTGAAAAACAACGTGGAATTTCCGTAACCTCATCAGTAATGCAATTTGATTATGCTGGCAAACGGGTTAACATCCTTGACACCCCAGGACACGAAGACTTTTCTGAAGATACTTACCGTACCTTAATGGCGGTAGATGCAGCTGTCATGGTTGTTGACTCAGCAAAAGGTATTGAGGCGCAAACGAAAAAATTATTTGAGGTTGTCAAACACCGTAATATTCCTGTCTTCACCTTTATTAACAAATTAGACCGTGACGGTCGTGAGCCTTTAGAACTCTTGGAAGAATTAGAAGAGGTCTTAGGGATTGCTTCCTATCCAATGAATTGGCCTATTGGTATGGGACGTGCCTTTGAGGGCTTGTATGATTTGCACAACAAGCGTTTAGAACTCTACAAAGGAGATCAACGATTTGCTGATTTTGAAGAAGGGGCAACTCTTTTTGCGAAAAACCCTTTCTATGAACAAGTTTTAGAAGATATTGAATTGTTACAGGAAGCCGGTAATGATTTTTCGGAACAAGCTGTTTTAGATGGGAAACTTACCCCTGTTTTCTTTGGCTCAGCGCTGACAAACTTTGGTGTGCAGACCTTCTTAGATACTTTCTTGGAATTTGCTCCAGAACCTCATGGTCACAAAACGACTGAAGATGTCATGATTGACCCTCTGGATAAAGAGTTTTCAGGCTTTGTCTTTAAAATTCAAGCCAATATGGACCCTAAACACCGTGACCGTATCGCTTTTGTGCGTATTGTGTCAGGTGAATTTCAAAAGGGGATGGCTGTTAACTTAACCCGAACTGGCAAAGGTGCAAAGTTGTCTAACGTCACCCAGTTTATGGCAGAATCGCGCGAGAATGTCCAAAATGCGGTAGCAGGAGATATTATTGGGGTTTATGACACGGGAACCTACCAAGTTGGGGATACCTTGACCGTTGGTAAACGTAAGTTTGAATTTGAACCACTGCCAACCTTTACCCCAGAAATTTTTATGAAAGTTTCTCCTAAAAATGTCATGAAGCAAAAATCATTCCATAAGGGAATGGAACAGTTGGTGCAAGAAGGAGCTGTTCAACTTTATAAAAACTATCAAACAGGTGAATACATGTTAGGTGCTGTAGGGCAGTTGCAGTTTGAAGTCTTTAAACACAGGATGGAAGGTGAATACAACGCTGAAGTTGTGATGACACCGATGGGTAAAAAGACTGTTCGCTGGATTTCAGAAGATGATTTGGATCAACGCATGTCGTCAAGCCGAAACATTTTAGCTAAGGATCGTTTTGATCAGCCTGTCTTCCTATTCGAAAACGAATTTGCCCTTCGCTGGTTTGCAGATAAATACCCAGACGTCACATTGGAAGAAAAAATGTAATTCTGACGGAGACTGGCATCACGAGGTCTAGTTTTTTTCTGCCTAGATTCCGTTGTCTAGTCTCTTTTCGTTTGATGTGACTATCATTAACAATTGTGGTATAGTTACTAAAAAAGGAGGATATCCTATGGGATTATTATCAGGATTATTAGGCAATGCGTCACAGCAAGACAATCAAAAAATTCAAGCTCAACTAGTAGATGTTTTAGTCACTGGAGAGCAAGTAGAACTAGCTTTTTCATTGGTTAGGGATTTAATTGTTTTTACTGAAAAACGCTTAATTCTAGTGGATAAACAAGGAATGACAGGCAAGAAAGTATCTTACAAGTCTATTCCTTATCGCTCTATTTCTCGTTTTACAGTCGAAACATCAGGGCATTTTGATTTGGATGCTGAATTAAAAATATGGGTCTCCTCTGCTATGGAACCTGCTGAAACCTTACAGTTTAAGAGCGATCAAAGTGTTATTGCGATTCAACAGGCTTTAGCAGCAGCTGTTTTGGGAGAATAATGTCTCATTATTAAGATAAAACATGACCACTGGTCTCAGAAGAGGAAGGTCATGTTTTTTTGTTGCCTAAAAAAGTGACCAAAAAAGAATAGATTTAAAACGCGTAGGAGGATATCGAAATCCGGATGAGTGACTTTGATTTCTAGGCAAATTTTTTGAAAACGCTACATTTTTTTGATAAGATAAGTTTTCGAGGAGCATTAAATAATGATAATAGCATTAAAAGAGGTTGGTAAAATATTTCCAAAAGCTCAGTTTAAATTAGAGCACATTTCGTTTAACATTCAAGAAGGCGAGATAGTAGGGCTCATTGGTTCCAACGGGACTGGGAAGAGTACTATTTTAAAAATGATAAATGGTTTAATGTCCTATGATCAGGGTCATATTTATTATCAAGGACAAGAATTAAAGGAATTATCGGCCAGCCAATTACGGCAAATGCGTAAAGATATTGCCTATATTTTTCAGCACCATAACCTTTTACCTGGAGAAACGGTTTTCTATCATTTATCCCTAGTTTATAAGCTGAATCATCAAAAAGTTGATCATGAAGCTATTGATGATATTTTAGACTTTCTTGGCCTAACGAGGGTTAAGCAAGTCAAGTGTCACAGTTTAAGTGGTGGCCAGCAACAAAAAGTAGCAATTGCCATGGCTATCTTGCAAAAACCAAGGTTGATTTTATGTGATGAAATTAGTTCTGCCTTGGATACCAATAGTGAAAAAGAGATTTTTGATTTATTGGCTAGCCTGCGTGACCAGTATGGCATTTCCGTTTTAATGATTGCCCATCATCTCTCTGTTTTAAAACAATATTGTGACCGCGTGATGATTCTAAATCACCAGACGATTGCAGAAACAGTAGTTCCTGTAAAAACAGCATCCCATCAACTGGAGACAGATTATGTGAGCCAGGTAAAGGAGTTCTTATTACATGACTGATATTTTAGCAAAACATGGGGAAGCCATTCTAAATTCATTTTGGGAGACCAATCTAATGCTAGGGCTTACCTTGGCTTTGTGTTTTCTAATTGCTTTTCCCACAGGTATTTTACTCTTTTCGTTGAAAAAGTCATACCTAATCAGGCATCCTTTGGCCTATCAATGTTTAAACTTGTTCCTTGGAACCTTACGTAGTGTGCCCTTTTTAATCTTTATTTTTATCTTGATTCCCCTTAATCGATTAATTTTTGGAACATCATTTGGGACGATAGCAGCTATTTTGCCGCTAACGCTTGTCTCAGTGAGTTTGTATGCGCGTTACGTTGAACAGGCTTTGTTGAATGTTCCACAGGTAGTCATCGATAGAGCTTTGAGTTTGGGTGCCAGTAAAGGACAGTTGATACGCTATTTTTTGATCCCATCCATTAAGATGGATTTGATTTTGTCCTTTACAGCAACGGCGATTAGTGTTCTAGGCTATTCAACAGTGATGGGGGTTATTGGCGCGGGAGGCTTAGGTGAATATGCCTATCGCTTTGGTTATCAGGAATATGATTATTCGGTCATGTATCTGATTGTTTTCTTATTTATTATGTATGTGTTTATCTTGCAAAGCTTAGGCTATTTTTTAGCCAATCGCTATGCAAAGAAATAGAAAAACAAATGAAAAGAGGAGTTATGAAAAAAGTACTTTCCCTAATATGTCTTGTTATGGCATCTGTTTTTTTACTGGCTTGCGCTAAAAAAGAATCAAGTCAGTCTAAAGATACGACTAAGGCTAAAGAAGATCGTGTGATCACGGTGGCAACATATACTAAACCATCATCCACCTTTTTAGAATTGGTTGAAGATAATGTTAAAGAAAAAGGATACACCTTAAAAATTGAGACGGTCTCTGATTATATTCAAGCAAATATTGCCTTGGAAAATAAAGAACATGATGCTAATCTTTTACAACATGAATTTTTCATGGACATTTTTAATAAAGAAAATAAAGGACATCTCGTTTCGATAACACCTATCTACCATTCATTGGCCGGTTTTTATGGTAAAGGCTTAAAAAGCATTGATGACTTAAAAGATGGTTCACGGGTAGCTATCCCTTCAGATCCTTCAAATATGACTAGAGCTTTGCTATTGTTACAAGAAAAAAATCTGATTAAACTTAAGAAAACAGACAAACCAACAAAAGCTATTGAAGATATTACCGACAATCCGAAACAGTTAGCTATTGAACCGGTGGCACTTCTTAACCTTAACCAGGCTTACTTTGAGTATGACCTTGTCTTTAACTTTCCAGCTTACGTCGCTAAAATTAACTTGACCCCTCAAAAAGACCGCTTGCTTTATGAGAAAAAACCAGACGTTCACTTTGCAGGTGCCCTAGTAGCTCGTCAGGATAATAAAAACAGTGCTAAAATTAAAGTGCTCAAAGAGGTGTTAACTAGTGATGAAATTCGAGATTACATCACTAATGAACTTCCAAGTGAAGCAGAGGTTGCCTTTTAAAAATCAATATTGAGAAGCTTCTTTTCTTAGAAAAGGAGCTTCCTTAGCTGTTTTGGAGGAGTGTTACAAGAATCGTTTATTTATGAAAACGTGTTATTAATGAGATTAACCTTATTTCCTATCTTTTTGATTTTAATTGTGTTACACTAGTTAGGTTGTTAATCAAACGACGAAAATTAAAAGGTTTATAAGGCAGCTTCGCACTGCCTTTTTAGAAAAGAGAAACAATTGAAATTTACAGAATTTAACTTATCAGAAGACATCCAATCAGCTGTCGTTACCGCTGGTTTTGAGAAAGCATCTCCTATCCAGGAAATGACGATTCCTCTCGCACTAGAAGGGAAGGATGTTATTGGTCAGGCACAAACAGGAACTGGTAAAACAGCAGCGTTTGGTCTACCAACCTTGAATAAGATTCGTACTAACGAAAATATCATCCAAGCATTGGTCATTGCACCAACGCGTGAATTGGCTGTACAAAGTCAGGAAGAATTGTTCCGTTTTGGACGTGAAAAAGGGGTTAAGGTTCGCTCTGTTTACGGTGGATCAAGTATTGAAAAACAAATCAAAGCCCTTAAATCAGGTGCACACATTGTCGTGGGAACACCAGGCCGCTTGTTAGATTTGATTAAGCGCAAGGCTCTTATTTTAGATCATGTGGAAACCTTAATCCTTGATGAAGCAGATGAGATGCTTAACATGGGATTCTTGGAAGACATTGAAGCTATTATTAGTCGTGTCCCAGCAGACCGTCAAACCTTGCTCTTCTCCGCAACGATGCCAGCACCTATTAAACAAATCGGGGTAAAATTCATGAAAGACCCTGAGCATGTTCAAATTAAGAACAAAGAATTAACCAACGTGAATGTTGATCAATACTATGTCCGTGTGAAGGAACAAGAAAAATTTGATACCATGACACGTTTGATGGATGTTAACCAACCTGAATTATCTATTGTTTTTGGTCGGACTAAACGTCGTGTTGATGAGATTACACGTGGTCTAAAATTACGTGGTTTCCGTGCCGAAGGAATCCATGGTGATCTAGACCAAAATAAACGCTTACGCGTTATCCGTGATTTCAAAAACGATCAAATTGATATTCTTGTAGCCACTGATGTGGCAGCACGTGGTCTTGATATTTCAGGAGTTACCCACGTTTATAACTACGATATTACCCAAGATCCAGAAAGTTATGTTCACCGTATTGGCCGTACTGGTCGTGCGGGTAAATCAGGTGAGTCAATCACTTTTGTCTCACCAAATGAGATGGGCTACCTCTCAATGATTGAGAACTTAACGAAAAAACAGATGAAACCTCTCCGCCCAGCAACTGCAGAAGAGGCTTTCCAAGCCAAGAAAAAAGTAGCCCTTAAAAAAATTGAACGTGATTTTGCGGATGATGCTATTCGTTCTAACTTTGACAAATTCAAAGGAGATGCTATCCAATTAGCAGCTGAATTCACTCCAGAAGAGTTGGCATTGTATATTTTGAGCTTAACGGTTCAAGATCCGGATAGCTTACCAGAAGTGGAAATTGCGCGTGAAAAACCATTACCATTCAAGTATGTGGGTGGTGGCCATGGCAATAAAAATGGCAAAGGTGGTCGTGGACGTGACAACCGTAACCGCGGAGACCGCCGTGGTGGCTATCGTGGCGACCGTAACAGAGATGAGCGTGATGGTGATCGTCGTCGTCAAAAACGTGATAAACGTGACGGTCATGATGGCAGTGGCAATCGTGATTTCAAACGTAAACCAAAACGTAATGCTAAAGATTTTTTCAATAAAGAAAAGAAATCAAGCCCTAAAAACACTGGATTTGTGATTCGTCACAAAGGTGAATAGGATTAAAGAGAGTCGATTCCCATCGACTCTCTTTAATTTTCTGAAAAAGTTGCTTTTACGTTCGAATCTGTTATAATGGTTTCAGTCATTTTATGGCACTTTTTAACTATTAGGAGGAAGATTGGGATGTCTGATGCCCATCATACTGCCTTTGATAAAGCATCAAAAGCAGGTTTTATTATTGCTCTAGGTATTGTTTATGGAGATATTGGAACAAGTCCTCTCTACACGATGCAATCTTTGGTGGAAAATCAAGGAGGTATCGCTCAGGTTTCTGAACCCTTTATTCTAGGAGCCGTGTCCTTGATTATCTGGACCTTAACGTTAATCACAACAATCAAATATGTTTTGATTGCTCTAAAAGCGGATAACCATCATGAGGGTGGGATTTTTTCTTTATTCACCTTGGTTCGCAAAATGTCACCATGGCTCATTATTCCGGCTATGATTGGAGGTGCAACGCTTTTGTCTGATGGGGCTCTTACGCCTGCGGTAACGGTGACCTCAGCCATTGAAGGATTGAAAGCTGTTTCTGGTCTCAGTCAGATTTATCAAAATCAAACCAATGTGATTATCACAACCCTGATTATTTTGATGATTCTATTTGGGATTCAACGGTTTGGGACAGGGTTTATCGGAAAAATATTTGGACCTGTGATGCTCCTTTGGTTTAGTTTTTTGGGAATTAGTGGTTTACTGAACACATTAGGGCACTTAGAAATTTTCAAGGCTATCAATCCTTACTATGCCCTGCATTTGCTTTTTAGTCCAGAAAATCATCGAGGGATTTTTATCTTGGGGTCCATTTTCCTTGCGACAACAGGAGCTGAGGCTCTCTACTCTGATTTAGGCCATGTCGGCCGAGGTAATATTTATGTGAGTTGGCCTTTTGTCAAGCTATGCATTGTCTTATCCTATTGTGGTCAGGCAGCATGGATTCTATCCCATAAAGATTCAGGCATTGAACTTAATCCTTTCTTTGCTAGTGTACCTTCCCAATTAACGGTGTATGTGGTTATTCTTGCCACCTTAGCAGCCATCATTGCCTCACAAGCCTTAATTTCAGGTTCTTTTACCTTGGTTTCAGAAGCCATGCGCTTGAAAATATTCCCTCTATTTCGAGTGACTTATCCTGGTGCTAATTTGGGGCAATTGTATATTCCGGTGATTAACTGGATTCTCTTTGCAGTCACGTCCTGTACGGTTTTGTATTTTAGAACCTCTGCTCATATGGAAGCAGCCTATGGCCTGGCCATTACCATTACCATGTTAATGACCACTATATTATTGAATTACTATTTGATTAAAGAAGGTGTAAAACCTTTCCTAGCTCATTTAGTGATGACTTTCTTTGCCCTTGTAGAATTCATTTTCTTCTGGGCCTCCGCTGTCAAATTCATGCACGGTGGCTATGTAGTGGTTATTTTAGCGCTAGCAATTGTCTTTGTCATGTTTATTTGGCATGCGGGCACACGCATTGTTTTCAAGTATGTGAAATCTCTCAATTTGAATGATTACAAGGAGCAGATTAAGCAACTTCGTGACGACGTTCGTTTTGACCTTTACCAAACCAATGTGGTTTATCTCTCCAATCGCATGCAGGATCACATGATTGACCGTTCTATTTTGTATTCCATTTTAGATAAGCGGCCCAAGCGCGCTCAAGTTTATTGGTTTGTGAATGTTCAGGTAACTGATGAGCCTTATACAGCCAAGTACAAGGTGGATATGATGGGAACAGATTATATGGTTCGAGTCGAACTTTATCTCGGTTTTAGAATGCCACAGGCTGTGCCACGCTATTTGCGTACGATTGTTCATGACTTGATGGAAAGTGGTCGTTTGCCAAAACAAGAACAAGAATATACTATCACACCTGGCCGTGATGTTGGTGATTTTCGCTTTGTTTTAATAGAAGAGCGGGTCTCCAATGCACGTCAACTCACTAATGTTGAACGCTTTATTATGCAGACTAAGGCGAGCATCAAACATGTCACTGCCAGTCCAATGCGGTGGTTTGGTCTTCAATATTCCGAAGTAACACTTGAAGTGGTTCCTTTAATTTTATCAGATGTCTTGAAGTTACCAATCAAAGAATTGGTGCCTGTGGAAGACAGTGAAGCATAAAAAAATCATTGAGATGATAAGTCTCAATGATTTTTCTTTTCTTTTTGATGAGTAGCAATATAGGCCAATTTCTGGCTTCTTGTTTTTCGTTTCTTAAAGAATGCCTCAGCGCTCATCGCAGCCTCTTTGCTATCAAACACTTCGTAATAAAGTAAAGAAACAGGTAACCGGTAGCGAGTATATTTAGCCCCCTTTCCTGCATTATGTGTGGCTAAGCGTTTTTGCAAATCAGTTGTATAACCAGTGTAGAGGGTTTTATCTGCACATTCTAACACATACATATAAGCTTTTTTAGTGGTCATGATTAGGTTTTCCTTTGGAAGCAGCACCAAAATAAATCTCAAAAATATGATCAGTGTATTCTCCATTTTCCTTGTGGACAATTAAAGGAGGTAAAATAGTCATCCCTTCAATAGAACCGTCTTTGATTGCTTCAATAAGTAACATATTAGCTGCTTTACCAAATTTAGGATAGACAAATTGTACCCGTTTGGGAGTAAGACCATTAGCTCTAAGGCTATCTATAATTTCCAAGAATCGATCTGGTCGATGAACCATTGCCAGACGGCCATTTGATTTAAGGGCATGACGGGCTACCTGACAAATCTCTTCTAAATTAGTGGTAATCTCATGACGAGCCAATAAATAATGTTCAGAGACGTTCTTCTTGGAACTTTCGTGACTTTTAAAGTAAGGGGGATTGCAGAGCATCAAATCAACTCCTGAACGTGGCACATGGTTTAGGAGATGTTTTAAATCATCACAAATCATGGTTACTTGGTCTTCCAGCTGATTAAGTTGAATGGACCGCCGCCCCATATCAGCAAGGCGGTCTTGTAACTCGACTTCAACGATGGCTGCCTTGGTTCTGGTACTAGCAAATAAGCCGACTGCCCCATTTCCTGAGCACAAATCCACAATTAACCCTTTGGAAGGCATTTTAGGGAAGCGGGATAAGAGGACGCTATCAATAGAGTAACTAAAGACATCCTTGTTTTGAATAATGCGAACATCACTTGAAAAGAGTTGATCAATACGTTCGCCTTCTTTTAAGATTGCTTTTATCATACCTGTTATTTTAACATAAAATAGGCTTGAGGTGAATGTTTGAAGAGGGATTTTGACTTTCGAAAAGTCAGCTTTCATGGTACAATAAGTAAGATTATTCTATTAAAGGAGAAGCCTGTGTTTTACGCTTACTTACGTGGTTTAGTAGTCTTTTTATTATGGGTTGTCAATGGCAATGCCCACTACCATCATGAAGAAAATATGTTAGATGCTTCTGAGAATTATATTCTGGTAGCACCTCATCGAACCTTTTGGGATCCAGTTTACATGGCATTTGCAGCACGTCCTAAGCAGTTTGTTTTTATGGCTAAAAAAGAGTTGTTTACGAATCGTCTCTTTGCTTGGTGGATTAAAATGTGTGGTGCTTTTCCTATCGATCGTGATAAACCGAGTCCAGATGCTATTCGTTACCCTGTTAATATGCTCAAAAAGAGCAATCGTTCTCTTCTTATGTTTCCAAGTGGAAGCCGACACTCTCAAGAGGTCAAAGGAGGGGTAGCGGTGATTGCTAAAATGGCTAAGGTCAAGATTATGCCAGCAGCCTATCAAGGACCTATGTCGGTCAAGGGATTACTAGCGGGAGAACGAGTTGACATGACTTTTGGAAATCCCATTGACGTCTCAGATATTAAACGCATGAATGATGAAGGGATTGCTGAGGTGGCAAACCGTATTCAGGCAGAATTTGATCAAATGGATGATGAGTTGGCACCTTTCCAACCAGGCAAAGCAAGAAACCCTTTAACTTATCTTTACCGATTGCCTCTAGGCTTGGTTTTGGTGGTGGTATTATTATTAACCATGCTATTTTCCTATATTGCTAGCTTTGTTTGGGATCCAGATAAACACCGCCATTAAAAGACAAAAATAAGAAGAACATCTTTGTTTCAAAAAAGAGCTAAGCTTTAGTATTTCTGCGTAACAGACTTACTAAAGCTTAGCTTTTTTATTTGGTGACAGAGAAATCAGAAGAAGGCGATCGACTAAATATTGGCAGGTTTATCGATTGCCTGCTTAATTTTTGGTTGACAAATAGGGCGATGTGGCAAAAACCATACGTACCTAATAGGAAAGATAGGTTTCAATAGCCTATTATCTTCTTTGATTTAATTGGTAACCACATTATATAGAAAAGTCCGTTTCGCGCTCAAGCAAGCGTTGGTTGCTAGGGGGTGCCATTTGCACTTTCTTCAAAAAATTTCATGAGAATTATTTTTTAACATTCATTTACGAATAAAAAGATGAGGTGAAAAAATGATAGATGACTTGTTAACTAAAGGAACAAATAGCTTGAAAAAGGTTTATTCTCTGCCACGCTTGATTGGTGTTGTGCTAGCCATTTTTCTGATACTAACCCTAAGTTTTGTTATCTGGGGAAAAGAGCAGAGCCAAACAAAACTTCCTATTGTATCAACTTCTTCTTCCATACAACAGCCAGCTAGTGAGGAAAAAAAGTATTCTTCAGAAGAGAGTAATATTTTAGTGGATTTAAAAGGAGCCGTACAACAGGAGGGAGTTTATAAGCTCAGGGCTAATAGCCGTGTGCGCGATGTCATTGAATTAGCTGGGGGACTTACTCAGGAAGCTGATAGACATGCTGTTAATTTTGCAGAAAAACTGGTGGATGAGCAGGTTGTGTATGTGGCTAAGCAGGGTGAAGACATTTCTGTCTTGCCAAATGCCTCCTCAGCAGGTAAAGCTAACGCAGAAATGTCTAACTCAACAAAGGTGAATATCAATAAGGCAAATTTAGAGGAGTTACAACGTATTTCGGGCATTGGTGTAAAAAGGGCTCAGGATATTCTTGAGACGAGAGACAGTCTAGGTGGCTTTAAAACGTTAGATGATCTTAGACAGGTATCTGGAATTGGTGAAAAAACACTTGAGAAATTGAAACATGAACTATCGTTGGACTAAGTGGTCTCCCTTGCCTCCCATTCAACTAGCCTTTTTGGTAATGGCTCTTTATTATCAGATCTATTGTCCTAGCTGGTTGACTTGCTTACTTAGCAGTTGTTTAGGAATGTTACTATTGAAGCAGTTTCCTCAGAAGACCCTCTGTAAGGTTGTTATGATTCTGGCCTTATTTGCTGCTGTCTTTGTTTATCGGAAACATCAGTTGAGACAGCAATTGGAAACACAACCTTTACAAGTGTCTCAGGTAGCATTAGTTCCTGATAGTATTCGAATTAATGGAGATCAATTAGCTGTTATTGGGCGTCACGGTAATCATTCTTATCAGTTGTTTTATCATTTTAAACATCAAACGGAAGCCCGATTTTTCCAAAAAGAGTACCGTTGGATAGTGATGCATGCCAAAATAGTATTGGACAAGGCTGAGACTTCCCGAAATTTTAGAGGATTTAATTACCAATCTTTTTTAGCCTATCAGGGAATTTACAGGATAGGAAAAGTGGAACAAGTAGAGCAGCTTGAAGTGGTTTCACCAAAGTCAGTAGGAGATTATTTATCTTCTTTGAGGCGACAGGCTATTGTCCATTGCCAACAATCCTTTCCAAAGCCCATGTCTCATTATTTGACGGGACTCCTTTTCGGCTATTTGGATAAGTCCTTTGGTGAGATGACAGATTATTATAGTCAGCTTGGTATCATTCATCTTTTTGCCCTATCAGGGATGCAGGTTGGCTTCTTTTTAACCTGTTTTAGAAGAGGTTTGACGCTATTAGCTATTCCTCTCGAATGGATTAAATGGATAGAGCTTCCCTTTGCCTGTCTATATGCTGCGCTGACAGGTTACAGTATTTCTGTTATTCGAAGCCTTCTGCAGGCCCAATTAGGTCATCTAGGCATAAAAGGCTTAGATAATCTGGCTTGCGCTTTCTTACTTGTTCTTTTATGGGATGCTCATGCTTTGATGACTGTTGGTGGAGTACTAACATTTAGCTATGCGTTTATGTTAACTGTTATCACTTTTGAGGAGTTATCGGGAGTTAAAAAGCATTTCGTCCAGGTCATTACTGTTTCTTTAGGGATGTTACCTTTCTTGCTCTTTTATTTTGCTAGTTTTAACCCCATGTCAATGGTATTGACAGAGCTTTTGTCTTATCTCTTCGATGTTTTGATTTTGCCTCTTCTTTGCTTGATTTTCTGTTTGTCTCCTTTGATAACTCTCTCAGGATGTAATTATCTCTTTCTTTTCTTAGAAAAAGTCATTCAATTTCTTGGGAATACCCTCAATGCCTCCCTTGTTTTTGGAAGTCCGACCAGTTGGCACTTGCTTATCCTGGTGATTAGCTTCGCTATTCTTTATGACCATCGGAAGATACGACAAAGAGTTATCACTTGCGGCTTGGTCATAGGCCTGACGCTTTTATCTGTTAAATATCCTTTGACCAATGAAGTGACCTTTATCGACATTGGCCAGGGCGATAGTATTTTAGTGAGGGATTGGACAGGAAAAAATCTCTTAATAGATGTAGGTGGGCGCCTTTCCTTTTCTTCAAAAGAGCAGTGGCGACAGGGGCACCAGACATCGAATGCTCAGAAAACCTTAATTCCTTACTTAAAAAGTAGAGGCATTCACACCATTGACCAATTACTAGTGACTCATGCGGATACTGATCATATGGGGGATATAGAGGTGGTTGCCAAAGCTATTCGGATAAAGGAGATTTTGACTAGCCAAGGTAGTTTAAGCCAGCCAAGCTTTGTTAGGCGGTTAAGGGGTTTAAAATGTCACGTTAGGGTTTTAGCAGCTGGAGACCAATTGCCTATTATGGGAAGTGTCTTACAGGTACTCTATCCTTGGCAGTTAGGGAACGGGAAAAATAACGATTCTCTGGTTCTTTATGGTAGGCTCCTCAATCAAACTTTTCTATTTACAGGTGATTTGGAAAAAGAGGGAGAAAACGAGATCATAGAACGTTATCCTCAACTAAGAGTAGATTATTTAAAAGCAGGTCACCATGGATCAAATACCTCTTCTAGTGCAGCTTTTTTAGACCATATTCAGCCTAAAGTGGCCTTTATTTCTGCTGGAAAAAATAACCGTTATCAGCATCCTCACAGAGAAACCCTAACCCGTTTAGAGGATAGGGAAATTTCTTATTATCGCACGGATATTCAAGGAGCTGTTCGGTTGACAGGATGGCTAAATTGGCATATTGAGACTGTTCGTTGAGCAGGGGAAAGTGCATTAATTTCTTAACACCTTGATGTCAGGTCGGTAGCTTTTCTTTTGAAAGATGATATAATAAAAGCATGATTGCGATAGAAAAGATAGAGAAACTGAATAAACAAAATTTAGGCCTCATTACCTTGGTAACTGGGGAAGATATTGGTCAATATAGCCAATTAAAATCGCGTTTAATGACGCAAATTGCTTTTGATAAGGATGATTTAACCTATTCTTATTTTGACATGTCCGAGACGGCTTATCAGGATGCAGAAATGGATTTGTTGAGTTTGCCTTTTTTTGCTGAGCAGAAGGTGGTCATTTTTGATCATTTGTTAGATATCACGACCAATAAAAAAAGTTTCTTAAAAGAAAAAGACCTAAAGGCCTTTGAAGCCTATTTAGAAAATCCCTTAGAAACTACTCGACTAATTATCTTTGCACCAGGGAAGTTGGATAGTAAACGACGCTTGGTCAAACTCTTAAAACGAGATGCTCTTATTTTGGAAGCAAGTCCGTTGAAAGAAGCGGAGCTGAGAACTTATTTTCAAAAATACAGTCATCAACTGGGTTTAGGTTTCGAGAGTGGTGCCTTTGACCAATTGCTTTTGAAATCAAACGATGATTTTAGTCAAATCATGAAAAACATGGCTTTTTTAAAAGCTTATAAAAAATCGGGGACTGTCAGTCTAGCAGATATTGAACAGGCCATTCCTAAAAGTTTGCAAGACAATATTTTTGACTTAACCAGACTCGTTCTACGAGGAAAAATCGATGCAGCTAGAGATTTGATTCATGATTTACGCTTATCAGGGGAAGATGATATTAAATTAATTGCTATTATGTTGGGGCAATTTCGCTTATATTTACAGCTTGCCATTCTTGCTAAAGAAGGAAAATCAGAACAGCAGCTTGTAACCAGTTTGTCAGAGATACTTGGTCGGCGAGTTAATCCTTATCAAGTTAAGTATGCTATTAAAGATTCTAGAACGTTGTCTCTCAAGGAGCTAGCATTTGTAGTCAAAACCTTAATTGAGACAGATTATCAGATTAAAACTGGGGTTTATGAAAAACAGTATTTAGTTGATATAGCTCTTTTAAAGATGGTAACCACATTACAAAGGAGCGATTGAACCGCTTTCTAAGAGATAATCAAATTAGTTGAAAGCTCTTATTTTTTGCGATAAGATAGACGTATCATAAAGGAAAAGAGGACAGGAAAATGGCTATTATTTTACCAGAACTTCCATACGCGTATGATGCTCTTGAACCACAGTTTGATGCGGAGACAATGACTCTTCATCATGATAAACACCATGCCACTTATGTCGCTAATACCAATGCGGCTTTAGAAAAACACCCAGAGATCGGAGAAAATCTGGAGGAACTATTGGCAGATGTCACTAAGATTCCAGAAGATATTCGTCAAGCCTTAATTAATAATGGTGGTGGACACCTAAACCATGCGCTTTTCTGGGAACTATTATCACCTGAAAAACAAGACGTCACTCCTGATGTTGCACAAGCCATTGATGATGCTTTTGGGTCATTTGACGCCTTTAAAGAACAATTTACAGCAGCTGCTACTGGACGTTTTGGTTCAGGTTGGGCATGGTTAGTTGTTAATAAAGAAGGACAACTCGAAATCACATCAACCGCTAACCAAGATACTCCAATTTCAGAAGGCAAAAAACCAATTCTAGCGCTTGATGTGTGGGAGCATGCTTACTACTTGAATTATCGTAATGTACGTCCAAATTATATCAAAGCTTTCTTTGAAATCATTAATTGGAAAAAAGTATCCGAACTTTACCAGGCGGCTAAATAAAGAAACAGGTACCAATCTCGGGAGGAGATTGGTTTTTTAGATGATTTGATGACTTAATAGGAAAACAGTCTGTGACTATGATAAGATAAAAATGGTTTGTCTTTTTAATATAATGCCTTGATTTTTAATCAGATTTAGCTAGAATAGAATGTATAGGAGATTTTAGGTGTTAAGAGAGAAAAGACGTAATATTTTGTGGGGTACTTTAACCATAGTGGCTTTAGCTATGTTAGTTGGTTGCTTAGCGGTTAAAAAGAAAACAGCTTCCAAGAAAATAGGAGAGCATCAACAGCAAATAGCCTATTTAAAAAAGAAAAATAAGAAAAAAACAGTTAAACCTAAGCCATTCCCAGAAAAATCCAAAGAAGCTAAGCAAGCTACTATGGATGCAGATTTTGCACAGATGAATGCCTTAGGCCTTTATTATGACTACCATACGTTGAGTTTGGTGGATACGGTGAAAGCTTATCTGGAAGAGTTTGGTATTGATGAGTCTCAGATTGCTTTTTCCTACAAAGACCTTCGTTCAGGTAAGACAGTGACCATGAATGAACACCAGCCCATGACGGCAGGAAGTACTTATAAGTTACCGCTAAACATGTTGGTGGTTGATGAGGTAAAAAAGGGCAAGCTGACGTTAACAGAGCGTTTTGACATTACTGGAACGGATTATGAATACGAACAAGAACATAATGCCTATGTGGCTCAATTTAGTGGGGCCATGTCAATTCCAGATATGCAGGAGTATTCCCTTGTTTATTCAGAAAATACACCTGCATACGCTTTGGCAGAACGTTTGGGTGGCATGAATAAAGCTTATCAACTATTCGATCGGTATGGAAAAGCATCTGGTCCCATACCAACTATTGATCGCAAGGGAAACAAGACAACCACTGCGTACTACTTGCAGGTTCTTGATTATTTGTGGAAGCATCAGGATAAATATGAAGATATCTTATATTTTATCGGAGAGTCGTTTCCTGATTTGTATTACAAGGCTTACTTGCCAAATATCACCATCTATCAAAAACCTGGGTATGTCAGAGAAGCTTTAAATATAGGTGCGATTGTTTGTGAAGAATCTCCATACCTTATTGCTCTTTATTCAGCAGGTCTTGGTGGTGCTACAGAAGAGTCAGAAGAAGTTAACGGACTTGGCTACGTGCAGTTAATTAATTTAACCTATGTGATCAATGAATGGCATCGGGTTAATCACAATATGACTTAGCCGATTGATGAAATCTTTGGGGAGTGAGGCGTTTTAAATACTCATATGACTACCGGTAGAGGCTGTGCTTTTATAGAAATAAAAAAAGGTTTGACAATTAGCTTTGTCAAACCTTTTCCTTTAATATTGTTTGTGAGATGTTTGCGTTTTAGTTATGGTACTTTGATAATGGTGCAACAACTTTTTAAATTTTTTGATAGCTGCGCGCGTGAGTTGTTTGGAGGATTTCCCATTTCTACTATAAATAGGGTTATGTTTGTCACCTTGTTGTTCCAAATCAGGAACGAGGAAAGTGGCTTCTGGGCTATGGGTTGTCTCTTCGATAAATGCAGGATCAAAGAGCAAAATAGGATCAATATCAAGGAGACGGTGTAAGTCATCGTTTTGATTCCCGTAGTTGAAGGAGGAACCATTGACAATACTATTACGTGTCAGGTTTTCCGGATCTAATGCGACTAAAAATTGTCCAGATTCTGACAAAATAAATTCTGAATGAAAATGAATCAAAATCTTATAGTTAGACTGGGGAATATTATCAGTGTAGACAGCCTGATGATTGCCACTGGCATCTAATATACTGGCGACTTTATTGTGATACCGAGACGATTCATATAGATTGTAGTCGTCATCTTCGAGAGTAGCCAGATACTTGGCTAAAGCATCCGCATCAGTTTCCCCCTTTTTTCCATACTGAGAACGAACCCACTCGATTTGTTGAGTAGATAAGAGGTAGCGTAGCTGATGGATTTGCCGGTTAAAACTGCTGTAAGGGATGTGCTCCAGATTGATATAGCAAGCTTGGATGAGGGCAGATAATTGATCCCAGAAGGGATCTGTGGGAGTTAAATTGGGGCTAAAATGCGCCAAAATTTGCTGAGTTTGGTGAACCTGTCCAGTCAATTCTTCTGGCATGTTTAAATAGGTCAAGAGGAGTTCTAGCCGTTTTTGAGCTTCTTGAGGCGTCTGTGTCATCTCTTCTTGTTGCCAGAGCTTTTGAAAGTCAGGTGAGCCTATCAGGCGAATGCGACTATAACGTTGTTCGAAATGATAAGAGTTTCCTCCAACGGTAAGGTGTTCAAGGTAGCCTTTTTGAATGGCCTTATAGGACCATCCGTCCCTATTGAGTTTTCGAACATAATCAAGCAAGTCGTGGCGTAATTTAATAGCTTCTGAAAGCTGGAGTTCTTGTAGTTTAGGATGGTTTTGGTAAAAAGGCGCCACTAAGTCCTGATAAGATTTGTGCTCTTTTTCAAAGGTTAGGCGACGATAGTCTTTTTGCCAAAAGCTAATGCAGAAGGTTAAAAAAATCAAGAAGCGCAGCCATTTTCCAAGTGTTTTCATGGTTTTATTTCACAAACATGGCATCGCCAAAACTGAAGAAGCGATACTTTTCATCGACAGCATGCTTATAGGCATCAAGGACAAAGTCACGCCCTGCAAAGGCGGAAACAAGCATGACAAGAGTTGATTTTGGAAGATGGAAATTAGTCGAGAAGGCATCAACAACCTTAAATTGGTAGCCTGGTTTAATAAAAATATTGGTCCAACCAGAATCAGCTTGGATGTCCCCTTGGAACTTACTTCCGATGGTTTCCAATGTACGAATAGATGTGGTTCCAACAGCGACAACGTGGCCTCCAGCTTTTTTGACGTCGCGCAGTGTTTGTGCTGCTTCTTCTGAAAGGGAATAGAATTCAGAGTGCATGTCGTGGTCATCAAGATTATCCACGGAAACAGGGCGGAAAGTCCCCAAGCCCACATGTAGAGTTAGGTAAACCAAATGGACACCCTTAGCATCGATTTTTGAGAGTAAGTCTGTTGTGAAGTGCAAACCAGCAGTTGGGGCAGCAGCAGAGCCATTTTCCTTAGCATATACGGTTTGGTAACGTTCAGCATCATCTAATTTCTCATGGATGTAAGGAGGTAGAGGCATTTCGCCAAGACTTTCTAAAACTTCTAGAAAAATCCCCTCGTAGTTAAATTCCACAATGCGGCCACCGTGTTCTAATTCTTCAACAATGGTTGCTGTTAATCGACCATCTCCAAAACTGACTTGGCTACCAACTTTGAGGCGTTTAGCAGGTTTGGCAAGGACTTCCCACTGATCTCCGTGGGTATTTTTTAATAAGAGCAATTCCACATGACCATGGGTGTCAGGTTTTTCCCCATAGAGTCTGGCAGGTAAGACACGAGTATTGTTCATGACAAGCGCATCACCTGGATTTAGTTGATCGATGATGTGATCAAAATGGCTATCAATCATTATCTTCTGCTCGTGGTCAATAATCAAAAGTTTTGAACTATCTCTTTTTTCAAGTGGTGTTTGGGCAATCAGTTCTTCGGGCAAATCAAAATCAAAATCGTTAGTATTCATTAGGTCTCCTTTGAGTTACTAGAGCACCTCTGGGTAGTCGCTCTCTGATAAGATAAATCTTTTCTATTATATCACTTGTTGTCTAACCCGTCATCTTTAATCTTTCATCAGAAAAAAAGGACAGGCTTGACAAAAATTGGTATATACCATATAATGAAATTATAAAAGGTCTATACCAATAAAAGGAGGAGAATGACATGAAAATTATTCGGGTCCAAGATCAGATTGAAGGTGGGAAAATCGCTTTTACCTTATTGAAAGATAGCTTAGCTAAGGGAGCTAAAACGTTAGGATTAGCAACAGGAAGTTCACCAATTAGTTTTTACCAAGAAATGGTCAAAAGTCCTTTGGATTTTTCGGACTTAACAAGTATTAACTTGGATGAATATGTCGGTCTTCCAGTAGAGAGCGATCAGAGTTATGATTATTTTATGCGTCAAAACCTTTTTAATGCGAAGTCTTTTAAAAAGAATTACTTGCCCAATGGTTTAGCAACCGATGTCGAAGCAGAAGCTAAACGATATGACCAAATCATTGCAGAGCATCCGATTGATTTTCAAGTGCTTGGGATTGGACGTAATGGGCACATTGGTTTTAACGAACCTGGGACTTCTTTTGAAGAAGAAACGCATGTGGTGGATCTTCAAGAATCAACCATTGAAGCCAATAGTCGTTTCTTTACAAGTATTGATGATGTCCCAAAACAAGCTATTTCTATGGGCATTGCTTCTATCATGAAGTCCAAAATGATTGTTCTTCTCGCTTTTGGAGAAGAAAAAGCAGATGCTATTAAAGGAATGGTATCTGGTCCTATCACAGAAGATCTTCCAGCTAGTATTCTCCAACAACATGAGAATGTGATTGTGATTGTGGATGAAGCTGCAGCATCTAAATTAAATGAAGTTGACTAATCATTAATAATTTTATAAGAAGGAAGAGGAAGAAGAGTTCTTGAGGTGAAGTCTTTTTCCTTCTTTTTCTTTTGTTGCTATCAATTTATGTTACACTACTAATATGCGTTTAGATAAATTATTAGAGGTAGTTACAGATGGTTCGCGGCGGCAAGTGAAACAGTTGATCAAGGGACAAGACGTGAGAATTGATCACGAGATTGCTTGGAGTGGGCGACAAAATGTAGACCCCGGGCTACAACTGATTGAGATTTCCGGAAAACGGATAAGTCATCCCAAACATTCCTATTTTATCCTTAATAAACCAGCAGGGGTTGTCTCGGCAAGAAGCGATATTAACCATGTAACAGTGTTGGATCAACTTTCGGAGAAAGACAGACACCCAGACTTGTATCCAGTTGGCAGATTGGACAGAGATACCGAAGGTTTGGTTTTACTCACTGATAATGGGCCTTTAGGTTTTCGAATGTTACATCCTAGTCATCATGTTGCAAAGACCTATATGGTAACAGTCAATGGCTTCTTAGATGCGGATGCTCCAGATTTTTTCGCAGCAGGAATTAAGTTTCCAACAGGAGAGCAGTGCCGACCAGCTCAGTTAACAATCCTTCAGGCGAGTCAGGAGAAATCACAAGCACGTTTGGTCATTTCAGAAGGTAAATTTCATCAAGTGAAAAAAATGTTTTTGACCTATGGCTTGAAAGTGATTTCTCTTAAACGAACTAGTTTTGCCGGACTGGAACTTGGGGAACTAGCGAGTGGAGCCTACCGTTCCTTGACTGATGCTGAAACGTTAGTGATTAAAGCTTATTTAGATTGATAAAAACTTACTGATCACTAATACGCTATTCTTGCTTAAACAGCAAACTATCTATATACTGAAACAGTATCTTAGTTAAAGGAGATTTTTCATGAAAACGAAACTGCCAACTAAATTGGCAATGTTGTCCATCTCACTCTTTTTAATGTCGCATTTAGCGATTGCACCTGCCATTCCTAAACTTTATGCCCTCTATCATGGGCAAAATCCTCATATTGGCTTGGCTTCTGTGGAGAGTCTCGTGACTATTCCAGCCATGATGATTACCATTTTTGTCATGCTAAGTCACCTTGTCGTCGCAACATTAGGAAAGAAAAAAACGATCCAACTGGGATTGGTATTGATTCTAATATCAGGTCTGGTATCTTTTTTCACCAAGCAATTTGTAGTGGCTTTAATGTGTCGTCTGTTATTGGGAGTAGGTATTGGCCTTTACAATTCCCTTTCTATCAGTATTATCAGCGATTACTATGAGGGTGACGAGCGTGCCAGCATGATTGGCTTTCGAACGGCAACGCTTAATATTGGAAAGGCCTTAACGACTTTTATCGTTGGTCTAGCTTTGTTAGTTGGTGTTAATTATACCTACCTTGTGTATTTGTTGGTTATTCCTGTTTACATTTTATTTAGCAAATACGTTCCTGAAATTGATACAAGTCATTTAACACTTAAGAAAACAACTTATATTGATCAGGCTGTTGGTTACCTGATGTTAATCACCTTCTTTGTGGGAATTTCTTACATTGGAGCAACCATTAAAATCCCCTCTCTTCTTGTCAATAAATACCATTATTCCAGTTTCTATGCGAGTAACATGCTGACTATTTTAGCTATTAGCGGTATTTTGATTGGTCTGGTCTTTGGACAGCTAACCAAGTATCTCAACGATAGCATCATGGCTGTGATGATTCTCCTCATGGGTCTGGGGAATCTTATCTTTACCTTTGCTACTCATAGTGCCCTTTTCATCTTAGGAGCCCTTTTAATCGGAGCAAGTTTTGTGGGCGCCATGTCTGCTGTTTTTGATTATATTGCTAAACATTTTAAAAGGGAACATAATCATTTTGTAACCAGTTTGGCAATTACCGCAGGGAATATTGGTGTTATTCTAACGCCAGTTTTATTAACCAAACTACCCGCACTCTGGCATTGGGAAATGTTTGTGACTCCTTTTTACATGACGAGTGGTTTTATGTTGGTCAATCTTATCTTGTATGGGCTGCTGAAAAAAAGCTCATCTCAAAGAAGCTAGGCAGATTTGCCTGCTTTTTTTGTATCTCAATTGAGTTTTTTTGACAGAAGACTAAATTGAGGTAAGAATGGTTTCTTTTTACGAATAATAAGGTAGAGGGACTAAGAGGAGGTGTTGAGAGTATTAACAGCTTTAACCAATGAGAATCAGGTGATTTCTTTGCTAGTACAGCCTAATCCTCAGAAGCAACCATTTCGTTGTCCAGCTTGCGGATCTCCTGTTCGCTTGCGTCAGGGAAAAATTATTCGCCCTCATTTTGCACACATCACATTAGCTAATTGTCATTTTCAAACAGAAAATGAGTCTCAAGAACATTTGCATTTGAAAGCAAAAATATACACAAGTCTGATAAAAACAGAAAAGGTTTGTGTGGAAAAGTATCTTCCCGAGTTACAACAATTTCCAGATCTTTGGGTGAATGATAAGTTAGCCTTAGAAATTCAGTGCAGCCCTATACCAATTGAGCGTTTGGTGGCACGTACACAAGCCTATCAGAAACATGGTTACGAGGTTCGTTGGCTGCTGGGAAAGAAACTCTGGCTTAAAAATCGTTTAACGGCCTTCCAAAAACAATGTCTTTACTTTTCGTCTCGTTTAGGCTTTCATTTGTGGGAGTTGGATACAGCTGCACATCTGTTGCGTCTAAAATACTTAATTCATGAAGATTTATTTGACAAAGTGAGTTACCTAACCAAAACCATTTCTTTGGATAACAATATCATGGAAAGTTTGCGGATTCCTTATCACCAAAGCAAGCTCTGTTCTTACCAAAAACCTATGGCCAAGTCTCTTTCGATACCCATTCAAAGGGCTTTATTAGCGAAGCACCCTAAATGGTTACGTCGTCAGGAAAGAGCCTATTTAGCTGGCTATAATTTACTCATGTTGCCAGTAGAGGCCTTCTATCCTCAATGGCGTCCCGTACAGTCGGCTACTGGTTTTTGTCAAATCAAAGAGAATCTCCATGATTATAATAAGAGTTTTAAAGCTTATTACAAAAAAGAAGGGAATAAGAAGGTGCAAACGCTTTTTTCACCTCAATATTATGTTAAAATAGTTAGTAATAGAAAATGAGGAGGATATTATGACAGATAATCGTAGTCATTTAGAAGAAAAGTACACTTGGGATTTGAGCACTATTTTTGCAACAGATAAGGATTGGGAAGCTGAAGTCAGTGGCTTAGCTAGTGAAATTGACGCGGCTAAGGATTTTTCAGGTCATTTACTAGATTCTAGCGCTAATCTGTTGACAATTACAGATACTTATTTAGAGTTAGCTCGTCGTGTTGAGAAAGTCTATGTCTATGCTCATATGAAAAATGATCAAGACACGACTGTTGCTAAATATCAAGAATATCAGGCTAAGGCTTCTGGCTTGTATGCTAAATTTAGCGAAGTGTTTTCATTCTATGACCCAGAAGTTATGGCATTGAGTCAGGAAGATTACCAAGCTTTTCTTGCGGAAACTCCTGATTTAAAAAGGTATCATCATTTCTTTGACAAATTGTTCCAGACACGTGACCATGTGCTTAGCCAGGCTGAAGAGGAATTATTAGCAGGAGCCCAAGAAATTTTCAATGGCGCTGAAGAAACCTTTAGCATTCTGGATAACGCTGATATTGTCTTTCCAGTAGTTAAAAATGATAAGGGGGAAGATGTTGAATTAACCCATGGTAACTTTATCAGTTTAATGGAATCTAAAGATCGTAGCGTTCGCCAAGCTGCTTACGAGGCAATGTATAGCACTTATGAACAGTTCCAACACACTTATGCTAAAACCTTACAAACAAATGTTAAGGTTCAAAATTACAAGGCGCGTGTTCATAAATACGATTCAGCACGTCAAGCTGCCATGGCTGCTAACTTTATTCCAGAAGCTGTTTACGACACTTTATTAGAAACGGTTAACAAACATTTACCACTTTTACACCGTTACTTGAAACTTCGCCAAGATGTTCTTGGTCTAGATGAGTTGAAGATGTATGATGTTTACACACCATTATCTGAAACAGACCTAGCCATTGGTTATGATGAGGCTTTGGAAAAAGCTGAGAAGGTTTTGGCTGTTTTTGGTAAGGATTATGCAGACCGAGTGCATCGTGCCTTTACAGAACGTTGGATTGATGTTCATGTCAATAAAGGGAAGCGCTCTGGAGCTTATTCGGGTGGTTCCTACGACACCAATGCCTTTATGCTATTAAACTGGCAAGATACCTTAGACAATCTATACACTTTAGTTCATGAAACTGGGCACAGTTTGCATTCTACTTTCACTCGTGAAACACAGCCTTATGTGTATGGAGATTACAGTATTTTCCTAGCAGAAATTGCATCCACAACTAATGAAAACATCATGACAGAAGCTCTCTTAAATGAGGTTCAAGATGAGAAAGAACGCTTTGCTATTTTAAACCATTACCTTGACGGTTTTCGTGGCACTGTTTTCCGTCAAACCCAATTTGCTGAGTTTGAACACGCGATCCATCAAGCTGATCAAAAAGGAGAAGTGTTAACGAGCGAATACCTCAACCAATTGTATGCTGATTTGAATGAAAAGTATTATGGGTTGAGTAAAGACGATAATCATTTTATTCAATATGAGTGGGCACGTATTCCTCACTTCTATTATAATTATTATGTTTATCAGTATGCTACAGGCTTTGCAGCAGCAAGTTATTTAGCCGATAAGATTGTTCACGGAACGCAAGACGATATTGATCATTACTTGACCTACCTCAAGTCAGGAAATTCTGACTACCCACTTGAGGTCATCGCTAAAGCGGGTGTTGATATGGCAAAAGGTGACTATCTTGAAGCAGCCTTTAAAGTCTTCGAAGAACGTCTAACAGAACTTGAAGCCCTTGTTGCAAAAGGAGTTCATCACTAATACCATTGACAAGAGATTGCTTTGAGCATATCTCTTGTTTTTTCACGTTTTTATTTTATCATTAATTAGTAATAAAAAGCGATATATTCACAAAGTCGCAGTGATCTACACTCGGTAAGTTGAATAACATCGCTTGAGACTAAGATTGTTAGATTAGTCGATAATGTATTAAAGGAGACATGATTATGGTTAAACGTATTGGTTTTATTCTTGGTAGCTTACGTCAAGAGTCAAATTCTCAAAAAGTAGCAACAGCTGTTAAAGCCCTATTTCCAGAAGAAGTGGTAATCACTGAAATCCCTATTGGAGATCTTCCTCTTTATAATCCAGATCTTGATGAAGGAAATGTTCCTGAAAGCTATACTCGTTTCCGCCAAGCTGTCAAAGAACAAGATGGTATCGTATTTATCACTCCTGAATACAATCGTGGTCTGCCGGCGGCCATTAAAAATGCTATTGACGTTGGTTCTCGTCCAATCGGTCAAGGGGTATTTGATGGCAAGCCAAGTCTTATCGTTTCGCACTCTACTGGGAATGTTTCTGGCTTTGGTGCCAATCACCAATTGCGTCAAAGTTTAGTTTTCTTAAACGTTCCTGTCTTGGCACAGCCAGAAGCTTACTTGGCACAAGCTGATCAATTATTCGATGAACAGGGGCAATTGTCAAATGAAGGCACAAAAGGATTCTTGCAAACGGTGGTTGATGCTTATCTTGGTTTTGCCAAACGTTTTTGAGAATTAATCTCAGGTAACCAATCAATAATAAAGCTCATTTCATTAGTAGTGATGGTTTGGATTGACTCATAGGTCCATTCGGTCACTGCTTTTTTGTGTTATAATGGGAGCAATTAAGGAGAGGATGTCATGGAAATACGCCAAATCAGCTGGAGCGATCAAGCAGCTTTTGAAAAATTCCAAGCGCTTTTATTGGTAGAAAAAGCTGCTGGAAATTCTTTTGTTGAAACTAAAAAGGTCGTTGATTTTCCAGCTTTTGTTGCTAAATCTAAACGGTTTGAAACGCAAACAGATCATCCGGATTGGTCTACTAGTACGAATTATTATTATTTTCTAGATGATGAGTTGGTGGCTCGTATTGGTTGCCGCTGGCAGTTGGAAAAGGGAGATTTGGAAAGGTTTGGAGGACATATTGGTTACGTGACACGACCAGATTACCGTAGACAAGGAATTATGACAGAGTTACTACTCTTTGCATTAGAATGTTATCGGAAAAGAGGGATCTTGCGAGTCCTTATCACGGCAAACCGTTATAATATTGCTAGTCGGCGAACCATTGAAAAAGTAGGAGGTATCTTAGAAGATATTGTTCAGGTACCTATGGATTACAACGTATCATCAATGGCAGGTCAAGAGCTTGCCCGTTATTGGATTAATTTAGGAGAAAAGTAGTGACTGTTCATTTTATTTGGGATTTTGATGGAACTTTAGTGGAGTCTAGTCAAGCGATTAGAGAAGTGTTAGCTTTGCTTTATCAGACCTATCATTTGCCTTTTGATGAGGATTGGGTCATGACCTTCATTATCCAAGAATCAATTGGTGTGTTATTGCAACAATTAGCTAGAGAAGAAGAATTGTCTTTTGAGGAATTATTGACCTTTTTCAATCAGGAACAAGAGGCGCGTGATCACATGATAAATGCGATGCCAGGTGCAAAAGAAGTCTTGGAAAAAACGGCTCAAAAAGGTGTCAAGCATTATATTCTGACGCATAAAGGCGCTACGACGCATCCTGTTTTGGAGCGATTAGGCATGGCATCTTATTTTGAAGAAGTGGTAACAGCCGCTAATGGCTTTAAACGTAAACCAGATCCAGAAGCTCTAACCTACCTGATTAACAAATACCAAATGGACAAAAAGAGGACCTATTATATCGGTGACAGATCCTTAGATCAGCAAGCTGCAGAAAAATCAGGGATTCAATCCTTGAATTTAACTTGTCCAAGTAGTTCTAACAATCAGCACATTAACGATTTGATGGCGATTCTAGACCTCTTGTAGGAAGAATTCACATCAAATACTAGCAATAACATTAGTGTTGGCAGGTTGGTATTGTTTGCGAGTACACTTCAAAGATGGCTTTTGGAAGGAAGTGGAGTAGAATGAGGAGGTATCATCTCTAAGGCTATCAGTTTTTCATAAGGTTTGTGTTCACTGTAAAAAAGTCTTATATTAGGTTGATAAATGAAATCGTAAGGGAATGTTTCTATTGAGCAGCATTTTTGACATTGGATGTGAGATATAATAAACTAAAAACCTAACATTGTTTCAACGAACTGTTTTAACGTTCGCTAAATAGAAAGAGGTTTTTTGTGAAAAAAACAAATCGTTATGTGGTAGCAATGGCTGGGGTTCTCCTTCATCTGATGCTAGGATCGACTTATGCCTGGAGTGTTTATCGAAACCCTATCATGCAGCAAACTGGTTGGGATCCAGCAACTGTTGCCTTTGCCTTTTCATTAGCTATTTTTTGCTTGGGATTGTCAGCAGCTTTTATGGGAACTTTGGTTGAAAAATGTGGTCCTCGTGTTACTGGGAGCATATCTGCTGTCCTGTATGCGGCAGGAAATATAATGACTGGCCTAGCTATTGATCGTCAAGAGATTTGGTTATTATATCTAGGGTATGGTATTATCGGTGGACTAGGGCTTGGAGCTGGTTACATTACCCCAGTATCTACTATTATCAAATGGTTTCCAGATAAGAGAGGTTTAGCGACTGGTCTGGCTATTATGGGGTTCGGCCTTGCCTCTTTGCTGACAAGTCCTGTTGCCCAGTGGTTGATTGCTACTAAGGGATTGGTTGCTACGTTCTACTTATTAGGTCTGGTTTATTTAGTGGTGATGTTACTAGCTTCTCAGTTCATTAAAAAACCAACTAGTCATGAATTAGCAAGCTTGATGGAACGAAGTACTGGCCAACATAATGATTTGATCAAAGGCATGACAGCTAAAGAAGCCCTTAAAACCAAATCTTTTTACCTCCTTTGGATGATACTGTTTTTAAATATTGCTTGTGGGTTAGGCCTCATTTCAGTTGTTGCACCAATGGCTCAAGACCTTGCTGGTTTAACCCCAGAGGCTGCAGCGATTGTTGTTGGCTTGATGGGAATATTCAATGGATTTGGTCGTCTTTTATGGGCCGGTCTATCGGATTATATCGGTCGTCCTTTGACTGTGATGCTATTGTTTTTGGTTAATATAGCTATGACAAGTAGTCTTATTTTTGTTCATCAACCTTTCTTTTTTGTAGCTGCTATGGCTATTCTCATGACATGTTACGGCGCTGGTTTTTCTTTAATACCTCCGTATTTAAGTGACCTTTTCGGAGCTAAAGAATTAGCTATGCTTCATGGCTACATCTTAACAGCTTGGGCAATGGCTGCATTGGTTGGTCCCATGTTATTATCGTTTACCTTTGAGTGGACACAAAGTTATCTTTTCACCTTACAAGTTTTCATTTGTTTGTATAGTTTAGCTTTGGTATTAACCTGGTGCTTGAAAAAGTCAGCTACTAATCGATAATGTGAACATAAACTCTAGCAATGCCTAGAGTTTTTTTATATAATTAATGTCATGGTTAAATCATATAGTAAAAATGCAAATCACAATATGCGTCGTCCTGTGGTCAAAGAAGATATTGTTCACTACATGCGGACGAAGCAAAAGCAAAACACAGGTTTTTTGGCAGAACTAGAACAGTTCGCAAGGCAAGAAAATATCCCTATTATTCAACATGAAGTGGTTGCTTATTTTAGGTTCTTATTGCAGACCTTGCAGCCAAAGAAGATCCTCGAAATTGGTACAGCCATTGGCTTTTCTGCTCTTTTGATGGCAGAGAACGCTCCAGACGCTACGATTGTAACGATTGATCGTAATCCTGAAATGATTGGCTTTGCTAAGGATAATTTCGCCAAATATGATCGTCGCCAGCAAATTAGATTGTTAGAAGGCGATGCGGCTGATATTTTAGCGACTCTTGAAGGCTCTTTTGATTTTGTTTTTATGGATTCTGCTAAATCAAAATACATTGTTTTTCTTCCAGAAATTTTAAAGCGCTTGACTGTTGGCGGTGTGATTATCTTAGATGATATTTTTCAAGGTGGTGACATTGCTAAACCTATTGAAGAGGTTCGTCGTGGACAGCGTACCATTTATCGTGGGCTGCAAGCCTTGTTTGATGCCACCTTAAATCATCCGGGTCTAACAGCAAGCCTTGTTCCACTTAGTGATGGGTTGCTGATGATTCGTAAGAATCAGGAAGATATTACCTTCACGCCAAACGCATGAAGAAACTTTTGTTTTCAGAAAACTAGATTCATAATGA
>ERZ1023187.22-NODE-22-length-108056-cov-310.057527_pt1 | contig 108056 bp, 96 predicted proteins | sample MGYA00380438_ERZ1023187 | MGnify/ENA primary metagenome ERZ1023187 (study PRJEB33173, sample SAMEA4830291) | metagenome | study: EMG produced TPA metagenomics assembly of the PRJEB25223 data set... | reverse complement strand
CATCTGCCTTACAAGCAGAGGGTCGGCGGTTCGAACCCGTCATTCTCCACCATTTTGATTATTAAATTATATGAATAAGCTGGAGGGGTAGCGAAGTGGCTAAACGCGGCGGACTGTAAATCCGCTCCTTCGGGTTCGGCAGTTCGAATCTGCCCCCCTCCACCATCTATATATTGGGCTATAGCCAAGCGGTAAGGCAACGGACTTTGACTCCGTCACTCGTTGGTTCGAATCCAGCTAGCCCAGCCATTAGAGCCATTAGCTCAGTTGGTAGAGCATCTGACTTTTAATCAGAGGGTCAGAGGTTCGAATCCTCTATGGCTCACTACTTGCACTTTCCATTTTTGGGAAGTGCTTTTTTTTATGAAGTAATAAGATAAACAGATTATATGTGTAGCTATTGCTTGATAATGGTAAGCGCATACATTATTCTTTAATTACATAGAGCAAAGGGGGACGCTTATGACAAAGACAAAAGCAATTGATATTATAGGTGCACCATCAACATTTGGACAAAGAAAATTAGGTGTTGATTTAGGACCAACAGCAATTAGATATGCTGGATTAATTTCAAGATTAAAGCAATTAGACCTTGATGTATATGACAAGGGGGATATTAAGGTACCTGTTGTGAACATTGAAAAATTTCATAGTGAACAAAAAGGATTAAGAAATTATGATGAAATTATAGATGTTAATCAAAAATTAAATAAAGAGGTTTCAGCATCAATTGAAAATAACAGATTTCCTCTAGTTCTTGGTGGAGATCATTCTATTGCGGTAGGTTCAGTATCAGCAATAAGTAAACATTATAATAATTTAGGTGTTATTTGGTATGATGCACATGGTGATTTAAATATACCTGAAGAGTCACCAAGTGGAAATATTCATGGTATGCCTCTAAGGATTTTGACAGGCGAAGGTCCCAAAGAACTTTTAGAATTAAATAGTAATGTAATCAAGCCAGAAAACATCGTACTAATTGGTATGAGAGATTTAGATAAAGGTGAAAGACAATTTATCAAAGATCATAATATTAAAACATTTACTATGTCAGATATTGATAAATTGGGGATAAAGGAAGTAATTGAAAATACAATAGAATATTTGAAGTCACGCAATGTTGATGGCGTTCATTTATCTTTAGATGTTGATGCTTTAGATCCGCTTGAAACGCCAGGCACTGGTACTAGAGTTTTGGGTGGTCTTAGTTATAGAGAAAGCCATTTTGCATTGGAATTACTGCATCAATCACATTTAATTTCCTCAATGGATTTAGTTGAAGTAAATCCATTGATTGACAGTAATAATCATACTGCTGAACAAGCGGTTTCATTAGTTGGAACATTTTTTGGTGAAACTTTATTATAAATAAATGATTTGTAGTGTATAAAGTATATTTTGCTTTTTGCACTACTTTTTTTAATTCACTAAAATGATTAAGAGTAGTTATAATCTTTAAAATAAATTTTTTCTATTTAAATATATGTTCGTATGACAGTGATGTAAATGATTGGTATAATGGGTATTATGGAAAAATATTACCCGGAGGAGATGTTATGGATTTTTCCAACTTTTTTCAAAACCTCAGTACGTTAAAAATTGTAACGAGTATCCTTGATTTACTGATAGTTTGGTATGTACTTTATCTTCTCATCACGGTCTTTAAGGGAACTAAAGCGATACAATTACTTAAAGGGATATTAGTAATTGTTATTGGTCAGCAGATAAGTATGATATTGAACTTGACTGCAACATCTAAATTATTCGATATCGTTATTCAATGGGGGGTATTAGCTTTAATAGTAATATTCCAACCAGAAATTAGACGTGCGTTAGAACAACTTGGTAGAGGTAGCTTTTTAAAACGCTATACTTCTAATACGTATAGTAAAGATGAAGAGAAATTGATTCAATCGGTTTCAAAGGCTGTGCAATATATGGCTAAAAGACGTATAGGTGCATTAATTGTCTTTGAAAAAGAAACAGGTCTTCAAGATTATATTGAAACAGGTATTGCAATGGATTCAAATATTTCGCAAGAACTTTTAATTAATGTCTTTATACCTAACACACCTTTACATGATGGTGCAATGATTATTCAAGGCACGAAGATTGCAGCAGCAGCAAGTTATTTGCCATTGTCTGATAGTCCTAAGATATCTAAAAGTTTGGGTACAAGACATAGAGCTGCGGTTGGTATTTCAGAAGTATCTGATGCATTTACCGTTATTGTATCTGAAGAAACTGGTGATATTTCGGTAACATTTGATGGAAAATTACGACGAGACATTTCAAACGAAATTTTTGAAGAGTTGCTTGCTGAACATTGGTTTGGCACACGCTTTCAAAAGAAAGGTGTGAAATAATATGCTAGAAAGTAAATGGGGCTTGAGATTTATTGCCTTTCTTTTGGCATTGTTTTTCTTTTTATCTGTTAACAATGTTTTTGGAAATATCTTTAACACTGGTAATCTTGGTCAAAAGTCTAGTAAAACGATTCAAGATGTACCCGTTGAAATTCTTTATAACACTAAAGATTTGCATTTAACAAAAGCGCCTGAAACAGTTAATGTGACTATTTCAGGACCACAATCAAAGATAATAAAAATTGAAAATCCAGAAGATTTAAGAGTAGTGATTGATTTATCAAATGCTAAAGCTGGAAAATATCAAGAGAAGTATCAAGTTAAAGGGTTAGCTGATGACATTCATTATTCTGTAAAACCTAAATTATCAAATATTACGCTTGAAAACAAAGTAACTAAAAAGATGACAGTTCAACCTGATGTAAGTCAGAGTGATATTGATCCACTTTATAAAATTACAAAGCAAGAAGTTTCACCACAAACAGTTAAAGTAACAGGTGGAGAAGAACAATTGAATGATATCGCTTATTTAAAAGCCACTTTTAAAACTAATAAAAAGATTAATGGTGACACAAAAGATGTCGCAGAAGTAACGGCTTTTGATAAAAAACTGAATAAATTAAATGTATCGATTCAACCTAATGAAGTGAATTTACAAGTTAAAGTAGAGCCTTTTAGCAAAAAGGTTAAAGTAAATGTTAAACAGAAAGGTAGTTTAGCAGATGATAAAGAGTTAAGTTCGATTGATTTAGAAGATAAAGAAATTGAAATCTTCGGTAGTCGAGATGACTTACAAAATATAAGCGAAGTTGATGCAGAAGTAGATTTAGATGGTATTTCAGAATCAACTGAAAAGACTGTAAAAATCAATTTACCAGAACATGTCACTAAAGCACAACCAAGTGAAACGAAGGCTTATATAAATGTAAAATAAATAGCTAAATTAAAGGAGAGTAAACAATGGGAAAATATTTTGGTACAGACGGAGTAAGAGGTGTCGCAAACCAAGAACTAACACCTGAATTGGCATTTAAATTAGGAAGATACGGTGGCTATGTTCTAGCACATAATAAAGGTGAAAAACACCCACGTGTACTTGTAGGTCGCGATACTAGAGTTTCAGGTGAAATGTTAGAATCAGCATTAATAGCTGGTTTGATTTCAATTGGTGCAGAAGTGATGCGATTAGGTATTATTTCAACACCAGGTGTTGCATATTTAACACGCGATATGGGTGCAGAGTTAGGTGTAATGATTTCAGCCTCTCATAATCCAGTTGCAGATAATGGTATTAAATTCTTTGGATCAGATGGTTTTAAACTATCAGATGAACAAGAAAATGAAATTGAAGCATTATTGGATCAAGAAAACCCAGAATTACCAAGACCAGTTGGTAATGATATTGTACATTATTCAGATTACTTTGAAGGGGCACAAAAATATTTGAGTTATTTAAAATCAACAGTAGATGTTAACTTTGAAGGTTTGAAAATTGTTTTAGATGGTGCAAATGGTTCAACATCATCATTAGCGCCATTCTTATTTGGTGATTTAGAAGCAGATACTGAAACAATTGGATGTAGTCCTGATGGATATAATATCAATGAGAAATGTGGCTCTACACATCCTGAAAAATTAGCAGAAAAAGTTGTTGAAACTGAAAGTGATTTTGGGTTAGCATTTGACGGCGATGGAGACAGAATCATAGCAGTAGATGAGAATGGTCAAATCGTTGACGGTGACCAAATTATGTTTATTATTGGTCAAGAAATGCATAAAAATCAAGAATTGAATAATGACATGATTGTTTCTACTGTTATGAGTAATTTAGGTTTTTACAAAGCGCTTGAACAAGAAGGAATTAAATCTAATAAAACTAAAGTTGGCGACAGATATGTAGTAGAAGAAATGCGTCGCGGTAATTATAACTTAGGTGGAGAACAATCTGGGCATATCGTTATGATGGATTACAATACAACTGGTGATGGTTTATTAACTGGTATTCAATTAGCTTCTGTAATAAAAATGACTGGTAAATCACTAAGTGAATTAGCTGGACAAATGAAAAAATATCCACAATCATTAATTAACGTACGCGTAACAGATAAATATCGTGTTGAAGAAAATGTTGACGTTAAAGAAGTTATGACTAAAGTAGAAGTAGAAATGAATGGAGAAGGTCGAATTTTAGTAAGACCTTCTGGAACAGAACCATTAGTTCGTGTCATGGTTGAAGCAGCAACTGATGAAGATGCTGAAAGATTTGCACAACAAATAGCTGATGTGGTTCAAGATAAAATGGGATTAGATAAATAAATACCATAAATACTGTATTACAAATAAGCCGATGCGTATGCATCGGTTTTTTGTGTTTCTAGAAATAATTTATAGTACAAACGTAAAATGATATAAACAAAATAAAAACAAAGTAATAAATATGTAATATAAAATACACTGGTACTCAATATATAATGATGATAAAATTAATTTTAATTAGATAGAGTTGCTTTGTGTTTTTAACGCAGATGCTACTACTTATCTTAACAGTTGATTAAGTGAAATCATTTAACAGCGAGAATAATCAACCAGGAGGATGACTTAATGAATTTATTCAGACAACAAAAATTTAGTATCAGAAAATTTAATGTCGGTATTTTTTCAGCTTTAATTGCCACTGTTACATTTATATCTATTAACCCGACAACAGCGTCTGCAGCAGAGCAAAATCAGCCTGCACAAAATCAACCAGCACAACCAGCTGATGCCAATGCACAGCCTAACGCAAATGCTGGTGCTCAAGCTAATCCTGCAGCACAACCAGCTGCACCTGCGAACCAAGGACAACCAGCAGCACAACCAGCAAACCAAGGTGGACAGGCTAATCCAGCAGGAGGCGCAGCACAACCAGTAGGAGGCGCAGCACAACCGGCAGCAGGTACAGCACAACCAGCTGGACAAGGTAATCAAGCTGATCCAAATAACGCTGCACAAGCACAACCTGGAAATCAAGCAGCACCGGCAAACCAAGCAGGACAAGGAAATAACCAAGCAACACCGGCAAATCAAACACAGCCAGCGAATGCTCCAGCAGCGCAACCAGCAGCACCTGTAGCAGCAAACGCACAAACTCAAGATCCAAATGCTAGCAATACTGGTGAAGGCAGTATTAATACAACATTAACGTTTGATGATCCTGCCATATCAACAGATGAGAATAGACAGGATCCAACTGTAACTGTTACAGATAAAGTAAATGGTTATTCATTAATTAACAACGGTAAGATTGGTTTCGTTAACTCAGAATTAAGACGAAGCGATATGTTTGATAAGAATAACCCTCAGAACTATCAAGCTAGGGGAAATGTAGCTGCATTAGGTCGTGTGAATGCAAATGATTCTACAGATCATGGTAACTTTAACGGTATTTCAAAAACTGTTAATGTAAAACCAGATTCAGAATTAATTATCAACTTTACTACTATGCAAACGAATAGTAAGCAAGGTGCAACAAATTTAGTTATTAAAGATGCTAAGAAAAATACTGAATTAGCAACTGTAAATGTAGCTAAGACTGGTACTGCACACTTATTTAAAGTACCAACAGATGCTGATCGTTTAGATTTACAATTTATTCCTGACAATACAGCAGTTGCTGATGCTTCAAGAATTACAACAAATAAAGATGGTTATAAATACTATTCATTCATTGATAATGTAGGTCTATTCTCAGGATCACATTTATATGTCAAAAATAGAGATTTAGCACCGAAAGCAACAAATAATAAAGAATTTACAATTAATACTGAAATCGGTAACAATGGTAATTTTGGTGCTTCATTGAAAGCAGATCAATTTAAATATGAAGTAACATTACCACAAGGTGTAACTTACATTAATGATTCATTAACTACAACATTCCCTAATGGTAATGAAGACAGTACAGTATTGAAAAATATGACTGTTAATTATGATCAAACTGCAAATAAAGTTACATTTACAAGCCAAGGTGTGACAACGGCACGTGGTACACACACTAAAGAAGTTTTATTCCCAGATAAATCTTTAAAATTATCATATAAAGTTAATGTTGCGAATATCGATACACCTAAAAATATTGATTTTAATGAAAAATTAACATATCGTACTGCTTCAGATGTTGTAATTAATAATGCGCAACCAGAAGTTACACTAACTGCAGATCCATTTTCAGTAGCGGTTGAAATGAACAAAGATGCGTTGCAACAACAAGTAAACTCACAAGTTGATAATAGTCATTACACAACAGCATCAATTGCAGAATACAATAAACTTAAACAACAAGCAGATACTATTTTAAATGAAGATGCGAATCATGTTGAAACTGCAAATCGTGCATCTCAAGCGGATATTGATGGTTTAGTAACTAAATTACAAGCTGCATTAATTGATAATCAAGCAGCAATTGCTGAATTAGATACTAAAGCTCAAGAAAAGGTTACAGCAGCACAACAAAGTAAAAAAGTTACGCAAGATGAAGTTGCAGCGCTTGTGACTAAAATTAACAATGATAAAAATAATGCAATCGCAGAAATTAATAAACAAACAACATCACAAGGTGTCACAACTGAAAAAGATAATGGTATCGCAGTGTTAGAACAAGATGTGATTACACCAACAGTTAAACCTCAAGCGAAACAAGATATTATCCAAGCAGTTACAACTCGTAAACAACAAATTAAAAAGTCAAATGCATCATTACAAGATGAAAAAGATGTAGCAAATGATAAAATTGGTAAAATTGAAACAAAGGCAATTAAAGATATTGATGCAGCAACAACAAATGCACAAGTAGAAGCCATTAAAACAAAAGCAATCAATGATATTAATCAAACTACACCTGCTACAACAGCTAAAGCAGCAGCTCTTGAAGAATTTGACGAAGTTGTTCAAGCACAAATTGATCAAGCACCTTTAAATCCTGATACAACAAATGAAGAAGTAGCGGAAGCTATTGAACGTATTAATGCAGCTAAAGTTTCTGGTGTTAAAGCAATTGAAGCGACAACGACTGCACAAGATTTAGAAAGAGTTAAAAACGAAGAAATCTCAAAAATTGAAAATATTACTGACTCTACGCAAACAAAAATGGATGCCTATAATGAAGTTAAACAAGCTGCAACAGCTAGAAAAGCTCAAAATGCTACAGTTTCAAATGCAACAAATGAAGAAGTAGCAGAAGCTGATGCAGCAGTAGAAGCAGCTCAAAAGCAAGGTTTACATGACATCCAAGTTGTTAAATCAAAACAGGAAGTTGCTGATACAAAATCAAAAGTATTAGATAAAATCAATGCAATTCAAACACAAGCAAAAGTTGCAGCTGATACAGAAGTAGAAAACGCATATAATACACGTAAACAAGAAATTCAAAATAGCAATGCTTCAACTACAGAAGAAAAACAAGCTGCATATACAGAATTAGATACTAAAAAGCAAGAAGCAAGAACAAATCTTGATGCTGCAAATACAAACAGTGCTGTAACAACAGCTAAAGACAATGGTATTGCTGCAATTAATCAAGTTCAAGCTGCCACAACTAAGAAATCGGATGCTAAAGCAGAAATTGCTCAAAAAGCAAGTGAACGTAAAACAGCAATCGAAGCAATGAATGATTCGACTACTGAAGAACAACAAGCAGCGAAAGAAAAAGTTGATCAAGCTGTTCTGTCTGCAAACGCTGATATAGATAATGCTGCAGCAAATACAGATGTAGATAATGCAAAAACTACAAATGAAGCTACAATCGCAGCCATTACACCTGATGCAAATGTTAAACCTCAAGCGAAACAAGCAATTGCAGATAAAGTACAAGCTCAAGAAAAAGCAATTGATGCTAATAACGGTTCAACAACAGAAGAAAAAGCAGCTGCGAAACAACAAGTCCAAACTGAAAAAACGACTGCTGATGCAGCAATAGATGCAGCACATACAAATGCGGAAGTTGAAGCGGCTAAAAATGCAGAAATTGCTAAAATTGAAGCGATTCAGCCAGCAACAACAACTAAAGATAATGCGAAAGAAGCAATTGCTACGAAAGCGAATGAACGTAAAACAGCAATCGCTCAAACGCAAGACATTACTGCTGAAGAAATTGCAGCGGCTAATGCGGACGTAGATAATGCTGTGACACAAGCAAATAGCAACATTGAAGCTGCTAATAGTCAAAATGATGTAGACCAAGCGAAAACGACAGGTGAAACTAGTATTGATCAAGTAACACCAACAGTTAATAAAAAAGCAACTGCACGTAATGAAATCACAGCAATTTTAAATAACAAATTGCAAGAGATTCAAGCTACGCCAGATGCAACAGATGAAGAAAAACAAGCAGCTGATGCAGAAGCAAATACTGAAAATGGTAAAGCAATTCAAGCCATTGCAGCAGCAACTACTAACGCACAAGTTGATGAAGCTAAAACAAATGCAGAAGCAGCGATTAATGCGGTAACACCAAAAGTTGTGAAGAAACAAACGGCTAAAGATGAAATTGATCAATTACAAGCAACGCAAACAAATGTTATCAATAATGATCAGAACGCTACAACTGAAGAAAAAGAAGCAGCTATTCAACAATTAGCAACAGCAGTTACAGACGCGAAAAATAATATTACAGCTGCAACTGATGATAATGGTGTAGATTAGGCGAAAGACGCTGGAAAGAATTCAATTCAAAGCACGCAACCAGCAACATCGGTTAAATCAAATGCTAAAAATGATGTTGATCAAGCTGTGACAACTCAAAATCAAGCAATTGATAATACAACTGGTGCTACAACTGAAGAGAAAAATGCAGCAAAAGATTTAGTTTTAAAAGCTAAAGAAAAAGCGTATCAAGATATCTTAAATGCACAAACAACTAATGATGTTACGCAAATTAAAGATCAAGCAGTTGCTGATATTCAAGGTATTACTGCAGATACAACAATTAAAGATGTTGCGAAAGATGAATTAGCAACAAAAGCAAACGAACAAAAAGCGCTTATTGCACAAACTGCAGATGCGACTACTGAAGAAAAAGAACAAGCAAATCAACAAGTAGACGCACAATTAACACAAGGTAATCAAAATATTGAAAATGCACAGTCAATTGATGACGTAAACACTGCAAAAGATAATGCAATTCAAGCCATCGACCCAATTCAAGCATCAACAGATGTTAAAACGAATGCAAGAGCGGAATTGCTAACTGAAATGCAAAATAAAATAACTGAAATACTTAATAATAATGAGACTACTAATGAAGAAAAAGGTAACGATATTGGACCAGTTAGAGCAGCATATGAAGAAGGTTTAAATAATATTAATGCAGCAACTACTACAGGTGATGTAACTACTGCTAAAGATACAGCAGTACAAAAAGTTCAACAACTTCATGCAAATCCTGTTAAGAAACCAGCAGGTAAAAAAGAATTAGATCAAGCTGCAGCTGATAAGAAAACACAAATAGAACAAACACCAAATGCATCACAACAAGAAATTAATGATGCAAAACAAGAAGTTGATACTGAATTAAATCAAGCGAAAACAAATGTCGATCAATCATCAACAAATGAATATGTTGATAATGCAGTTAAAGAAGGAAAAGCTAAAATTAATGCAGTTAAAACATTTAGTGAGTACAAAAAAGATGCTTTAGCTAAAATTGAAGATGCATATAATGCTAAAGTAAACGAAGCGGATAACTCTAACGCATCGACTTCAAGTGAAATTGCTGAAGCGAAACAAAAACTTGCTGAATTAAAACAAACTGCGGATCAAAATGTTAATCAAGCTACTTCTAAAGATGACATTGAAGTTCAAATTCATAATGACTTAGATAATATTAACGATTACACAATTCCAACAGGTAAAAAAGAATCAGCTACAACAGATTTATATGCTTATGCAGATCAGAAGAAAAATAATATTTCAGCTGACACTAATGCAACACAAGATGAAAAGCAATAAGCAATTAAGCAAGTTGACCAAAATGTTCAAACTGCATTAGAAAGCATTAATAATGGTGTGGATAATGGTGACGTTGATGATGCATTAACACAAGGTAAAGCAGCAATTGATGCTATTCAAGTAGATGCTACTGTTAAACCTAAAGCGAACCAAGCTATTGAAGTTAAAGCAGAAGATACGAAAGAATCTATTGATCAAAGTGACCAGTTAACTGCTGAAGAAAAAACTGAAGCATTAGCAATGATTAAACAAATTACAGATCAAGCTAAACAAGGTATTACTGATGCAACAACAACTGCTGAAGTTGAAAAAGCGAAAGCTCAAGGACTTGAAGCATTTGATAACATTCAAATCGACTCAACAGAAAAACAAAAAGCTATCGAAGAATTAGAAACTGCACTAGACCAGATTGAAGCAGGTGTAAATGTCGACGCTGATGCTACAACTGAAGAAAAAGAAGCGTTTACGAATGCTTTAGAAGACATTTTATCAAAAGCAACTGAAGATATTTCTGATCAAACTACAAATGCAGAAATCGCTACTGTCAAAAATAGTGCGCTTGAACAACTTAAAGCACAACGTATTAATCCAGTAGTTAAGAAAAATGCTTTGGAAGCAATTAGAGAAGTGGTTAACAAGCAAATAGAAATAATTAAAAATGCAGATGCAGATGCATCGGCGAAAGAAATTGCACGTACAGATTTAGGTAGATATTTTGACAGATTTGCTGATAAATTAGATAAAACACAAACAAATACAGAGGTTGCTGAATTACAAAATGTAACGATACCTGCAATTGAAGCGATTGTGCCTCAGAATGATCCAGATGCTAATGATACTAATAATGGTACAGATAATAATGATGCAACAGCAAATTCAAATGCTAATGCAACACCAGAAAACACTGGACAACCTAACGTATCTGAGACGACAGATAATGGCAAAGCAGACGCTTCTCCGACAACACCAAATAATAGTGATGCGGCAACAGGTGAAACAACAGTAACATCAGCAACTGATGATGCAAAGGATAAACCGCAAGCTAATAACAATTCTAGTGCAGATGCATCAACAAACAGTCCGACAATGGATAACGATGTAACTAGTAAACCAGAAGTAGAATCAACTAATAACGGCACAACTGATAAACCTGTAACAGAAACAGATAATGCAACGCCAGCAGAAAGCACAACAAATAACAATAGTACAACTACAGCAACAAACGAGAATGCACCAACAGGATCAACAACGACGGCTCCAACAACTGCGAGCACAGAAGCAGCATCATCTGCTGATAGTAAAGATAATGCATCTGTAAATGATTCAAAACAAAATGCTGAAGTAAATAATAGTGCTGAATCTCAATCAACTAATGGCAAGGTTGCACAACCAAAATCTGAAAATAAAGCTAAGGCAGAAAAAGATGGTAGAGATTCAACAAATCAAAGTATGGTTGAATCAACAACTGAAACATTGCCTTCAGCAGACATAACAGAACCAAATGTACCTTCTAATACATCAAAAGATAAAGAGGAAAGTACGTCAAATCAAACTGATGCAGGACAACTTAAGTCTGAAACTAACGTTGCATCTAACGAAGCAGATAAATCGCCAAGCAAAGCTGATACTGAAGTTTCGAATAAACCATCAACATCTGCATCTTCTGAAGCAAAAGAAAAAATGACTTCAACTAATGTTAGCCAAAAAGATGATACGGCAACAGCAGATACTAATGATATGCAAACATCAGTTGGCTCAGTTGCAAACAATAAAGCTACGCAAAACGACGGTGCCAATGCATCTCCAGCAACAGTTTCTAATGGTAGTCATAGTATGCATCAAGATATGCTTAATGTAACTAAGACTGAAGAAAACAAAGCAAATGCAAAATCAGACCAACAAGGAAAAGTTAATAAGCCTAAACAACAAGCTAAAACTTTACCAGATACTGGTATGTCACATAATGACGATTTACCATATGCTGAATTAGCTCTAGGTGCAGGTATGGCATTCTTAATTAGAAGATTCACTAAGAAAGACCAACAAACTGAAGAATAAAATTTATTCAAGAATGTGAACATCTAGTTATTTCATAGGGAAATATTCCTTACTAAGTAACCAAGTCTAACAGTTAATATGAATTTGTTTTAGTAATGACCAATAGCCATTGAATAGGTGGCTGTGGCTCGAAAATAAAACAAATTATTAACGCAAAAATACTCCTTTCATACATAACACAAGTTAAGTGTCTATGTTGAAGGGAGTATTTTTTTATGTTCAGAAATTTAATATTGTTAATTCAACGGAACTACTACATTATTACTGATTGTTAACGAATAACGTTGGAAACTTCTTGTTTCAAACAAAGCTCAATAAATTATGAAAGTGAATTGTACGCTTCAATTATTTCATCGGCTAAGCCATCGTCAACTTTAGCATATTCGCTTAAAAACGCTTTTAAACCGTGTTCTTTAATGTAATTATTTTTCTCAACAGTTTCTTGGTCTGCTGTATCATCATACTTCAATAACAATGCAGCTGTATTTAATAAACCAGTGCGTTCTAAATCTTTATTATAAAGATATGTTAATGGTTTTATAATTCTATCTTTAGGGCCAATTTTACGTAACGTACCTCGTCCGACACGTGTCACTTCATCAGATAAATAAGAATTGTTGAAACGGTCTATTATTTTTTCAACATAACCAGCTTGTTCCGCTTCAGTAAAATCAAATTCATTAGTAATATATTGACTTGTTTCAGCTAAAACACGGCGTAAGCCAGCTTCAATTGAACTATCTTTTACAGCGTCTAATACGGTAGCTTTACCTGCAAATTTACCAGCATACGCTAAATATGCATGTCCTGTATTCACAGTTAATAATTTACGCTCAATATATGGTGTTAAATCATCAACATATTTAATATGATTTAGTTCTGGGCCATACCATGCATCTTTTTCAACAACCCATTCGTAAAATGGCTCAACCATAACGTCTAATATATTTTCATTCTTTTGTAATGGTACAATTCTATCAACTGCTGAGTTAGCAAAATGAATATTGTTACCAAGAGGGCCAGTAATATCAAGTACTGCTTTTTTCAATGTATCAGTTGCCATAATAGCATTCTCACAAGCAACAATATTAACATGGTTTGTTTTTTCTTTTAAGAAAGGCGCAAAAGATTTAGCAATAATAGGTAGTATGTTAACACCAACAGCTGTTGTAATAATATCAGCTTCTAGAATTGCTTGTTTCAACGCTTCAGAAGGTTGCATTGAATTAATTGCATCAACATTATTCACGCGCGTCGTTGTTTTAGACTCATCAGCTAAAATAACATCGTATTGATGATCATGAGCTAAAGCATTAATGATTTCTTCATTGACGTCTGCAAATGTTACTTTAACATTGTTGTCTGCAAGAATATAACCAATGAAACCACGACCTATGTTACCAGCACCAAAGTGAACTGCTTTCATTATGCATCTGCCTCCTCGAATACTTGTTTAATTTCTTCTGCAGATTTTGCTTGAACGATACGATCCACATTTTCTTCTTCGCTAAATGTAATTGCAATTTTAGATAACAAGTCTAAATGTTCGCCATCTTTACCAGCGATTCCCACGACAACTTTAACTACTTCGCCATCCCAGTCAACGCCTTCAGGGATTTGTAATAATGTTAAACCTGAGTGAATCACATTTGTTTTAGCTTCATCTGTGCCATGAGGAATTGCTAAGCCATTTCCCATAAATGTTGATACGACTTGTTCACGATCTTTCATTGCTTGAATATAAGCATCTGTTACAGCACCACTATCAACTAAGGCTTTACCTGCTTTTTCAATTGCTTCATTTTGGCTGTTAACATTTACATTTAAAAAGATATTGTCATTACTAAATAATTCGCTCATTTTGTACACTCCTAAATAAATTGTTTTTTAATTCGTTCTAAAAATTTGTTTCTTAATAATGTTTCAAGTTCCTGTGGATTTTCCATAAAAGTATCAATAGATTCTAATTTCAAACTTAAAAATTCGGACAAGTCACTTACCAGTGATGCCATAAAATCATTGTCAGGAATAAACATGGAAATCATATATTTAATTGTTTGATTGTCATTTTGAATACTAGGCAATATTAACGGTTCTTCTAAAACTGTGATTAGAACCATAGGGTGTTTAATCATATTGTCTCTTAGGTGTGGTATCGCAACAGGATATGGACTTAATATCCATCCTGGATTGTCAATCAATCGTTGCTCTAGTAGTTCAGCGAATGACGTTGGATCGTTTATTGCATCGCATTGATATAGATAATCTGCGATATATGTTTGCCACTGTTTAACTTCGGTACTAACTATTTTCACTGAATCAAGCAAAGTTAAACCCGAACGCATATGATGCATTAATTGTTCTGATTTTTCGTCACTTAAATGTTTTTCGAAAACTGAAGTTAAGTATGAAGTTTGTTCATTTTCAAAAGATGTATTGCCATCAATATCTTTCGTTTCAACATGAACATCATCCTTATCAATCATGTTTGATGATTTATCATGCGTCTCTTGGAACGTAGACTTTGTATTTAAAAACTGTGCGACATAACTGATATCACTATCTGGTAATAATGGGTTTACCGTTAAATAGGGGGAGTCGATGTCTAAATTCACAGTAGAAATAATGCCATCATATTGACTTAAATCTAGTGACTTCAAATCGCTGACTGATGCTTGTGTAATACGCTCAATCTCACTAAAAACTTGCTCTAGACGAGTTGATAATAGACGACTAGTTCCCATACCACTGCTGCAAACGACTAATATGTTTAAAAATCGATTACCTTGGTTTTTAATCGAGCCACCAAAGTGTAAAACTATAAAAGCAATTTCACTCTCTGGAAAAATCAAATCAGGCCAACAATCATTTAAAGCTAATCTTACATTTTCAAATAGTCTTGGATATTTGAACTTAATCATGTCTGTTAACGGATTATAGGTCTCGATATTAGCTTGCAAACGATTGATTGCAGGATTAAGGTGTAGCGTCAGTCCATCTACTAAAGTATCCAAATCTGCAAATGTCATACCGGAAATCATTTCTACTTTGTTAACAAACGCTTTAATTTTGTTTTCTTCACAACGATTATTTAATGATGTATCATTAAGATTTTTTCGTTTAGCTCCACGTAAATGGATAGTAATGAAAGCAATTTCTGCCTGATTAAACGTGACGTCATATATTTGACCAAGTTTATCAGCAAGTTCGCTTGCTACTTTGTGTTCAAATGTGTTTTGTACAGAATCATAAATATCATCGTTTAATGCGACATACTCACCATTTTTTATACGTGAAATGGATAGCACGATATGGACAGTTAAAGTTAAATAACTTGATTCGGTAAGTTGGTAGGGTAAGGCACTTAGGTAGTCCATTAATAGTCTTTCAACATTAAAAATGCGCTCTAAGTCAACAAAGTCTTTGTGGATTTGATTTAATGAATGAAAGACAAAATGATTTTCAATTACTGAATAAACGCTAGTACTATTTAAGTTATTCACCATTAATTGACTTAAAAATTCACGTTTCTTTGATTCAGTACCTACCAAGTAAATGCCTTCGCCACGCTTTCGAGATAAAGATAGTTGGTACTTATTTAAATCAAGCTCTAAATCATCTAACATCTTTGCTAAAGTCTGGACAGAAACGCCAATTTCTTGCGCTAAACTATATTGTTTAACTGGCTCCTTGGCTTGTATCAAAGCGTATATAATAATTACTTTCTGCTCTTCAACAGATAAGTCAATGGTTTGATGTTGTGCAATCGATTGCTTCAAATCGTTTAAATCAGAATCTGTGCCAGCAATGCGTAGCCCTTTTTTGTTTGCGCGTTCTAAAGTTAATGAAAATGAAGTTAAATATGCTTCAACACCTTTTAATTCACGGTGAATAGTACGAGAGGACACCGCAAGTTGCTGAGCAATGTCGTGTATAGTGATATATTGACCGTGGTACTTAATCAATAGGGCTATCATTTCTTTTTCACGTGTACTCAATAACATGGCGGTATCCTCCATTTTTTAATTTATTTAATTATTATGCTTGATCATCTTTTTTTAGATTATTTAAAAGTTCTTCATATCTTGGTGAATTAAGGAAATTATCCACTGAAATATGGATGGCATTTGGTGTTTGTTTAATAGCACGATCAGTTAGTTTTTTCTGAGTGATAACTAATTGAGCATCTTTTGGCAATTGATTAATCGCAGTATTTGTAACTGTAATATCATTAATGCCCGCCTTTTTAAATTTATTACGTAACATGCTTGCACCCATTGCACTAGAACCCATACCCGCATCGCAGGCAAAAATAACATGATTTATATTATTGTAATTGTGTGCATCAACATCTTCAGTGTTGTAATTATCCAATAGCGCTTCAGGATCATCATCTGATGAAGATGTTTCACTAACATTACCACTAGCATTTTCTTCTGTATTAACATTTTTATCAGAAGATACTAACTTAGAAGCAACGCTTGATTTTTTCCCTTTAGTATTTTCCATTTGAGCTGTCGCAGCTTCTAAATCCTGCTTTGGTTCTCTAGTGAACTTCATAATTAAAGCAGCTACAACGAATGATACAAGTGCAGCAAGGAAGACACCGAGTAACATGTGCAAGAATTCACCTCTAGGTGCATTTAAACAGTAAACTATAAATGAACCTGGTGACGCGGGACTTTTAAATCCAAATCCTGTTGCTTGATAAGTTGCAACACCAGTCATTCCACCTAAAATAACAGCGATAAATAATAAAGGACGCATTAATACATATGGGAAATAAATTTCATGAATACCACCTAAGAAGTGGATAATTCCAGCACCATATGACGTTGCTTTTGCAGTGCCTTTTCCAAAAATCATATAAGCAAGTAAGATACCTAAACCTGGTCCAGGGTTAGATTCAATTGTGTATAAAATTGATTGACCAGCTTTTGCAGCTTGATCTGCACCAAGCGGTGTGAATACACCATGGTTAATCGCATTGTTTAAAAATACAATTTTTGCAGGCTCTACTAAAATACTTACAAGTGGAAGTAGGTGTGCATGTACTAATGCTTCAACTGCCACTGATAAAATATGCATAATAAATTTCATAAGTGGTGCTAAAATTTTAAATCCTGCAATCGTCATGATAAATCCTAAAATACCAGCAGAAAAGTTATTAAATAACATTTCAAAACCTTGCGGCGTTCTAGGTTGAATCAATTGGTCGGTCTTCTTCATTAACCAACCAACAAGTGGACCCATAATCATTGCACCAAGTAACATTGGTGTATCAGGTAATGCAACGATGACCCCCATAGTTGCTGTTGCTGCGATGATACCACCACGTAAATCATAAATTAAACGACCACCACTAAATGCGATCAATAATGGGATTAAATAAGTAATCATTGGTCCTGCTAAAGTAGCTAAATCTTTGTTAGGTAACCATCCATTATCTATAAAAATGGCCGCGATAAAACCCCAAGCGATGAAAGCGCCAATGTTTGGCATGATCATACTACTTAAGAATGATCCAAATGCTTGAACACGACGACCAATTCCTTTTTTCTCTTCAGTTTGTGACATGTTTACACCTCTTTTTTAATATATGTGACTATATATAGTGTATAGAGAGGTTACTTGTTACTCAATATAAACAAAAATCAACTTTGTCAAAATAAATGTGACAAAATTAAATAAAGTGTCATCAATGTGACAGTATAGATATTTTGAAAAAGTAAAACAAAAAAATTGTTTTAGGATTTTTAAAATTTTATTGTGAAAATATTTGCAAAACAAAACAACACCGTTGTACAATAATGATTAATGGAAAGGGGGAAAGTTCGGCAGTACAGTTAAAGCGCCTGTGCAAATAAATATTTGTATTTGAAGATTAAAGGTTAATATATGAGTGGCCTTTATAGAGTGCAATATATGTATTTGTAGACGAGGAGGATAGTGATCGAATAGATCGGCGGATGCTATCCCGGATGTGGCTCATTCGTTAGCTTATTAAGTAAAACATTAGGGTGACTTAATGGACAAAGTTAATAAGATCGCCAGAAATTGAATATAAAAAATATTAATATGGAAAGTACAGTGTGAGCAATTTGTATAGTTGTAAAAATAACTATGCTTAATTTGTTATGGATGAATGCGATGATAGCATGTTCCTATTTATATTATGAAAGCAGATTGTCAATCTAAATTATCGGCAATAAATCATAATTTACGCGTACTATTCCAATATGGAGGAAAATGTCGTTATGTGTGGAATTGTTGGTTATATTGGCTATGATAATGCCAAAGAATTATTATTAAAAGGTTTAGAAAAATTAGAATACAGAGGTTATGACTCTGCAGGTATCGCAGTAGTAAATGATGATAATACAACTGTATTTAAAGAAAAAGGTCGTATTGCAGAATTACGTAAAGTTGCTGATAGTAGCGATTTTGATGGACCTGTTGGAATCGGTCACACACGTTGGGCAACACACGGTGTACCGAATCATGAAAACTCTCATCCACATCAATCATCAAATGGCCGTTTTACTCTAGTTCATAACGGTGTTATTGAAAACTATGAAGAGTTAAAAGGTGAATACTTACAAGGTGTATCATTCATTTCAGAAACAGATACAGAAGTTATCGTTCAATTAGTTGAATACTTTTCAAATCAAGGACTTTCAACTGAAGAAGCATTTACAAAAGTTGTGTCATTATTACATGGTTCATATGCATTAGGTTTATTAGATGCTGAAGACAAAGACACAATCTATGTTGCTAAAAATAAATCACCATTATTATTAGGTGTTGGTGAAGGTTTCAATGTTATCGCATCAGACGCACTTGCAATGTTACAAGTGACAAGCGAATATAAAGAAATCCATGACCATGAAATCGTTATTGTTAAAAAAGATGAAGTTATTATTAAAGATGCAGATGGAAACGTTGTAGAACGTGATTCATATATTGCTGAAATTGATGCATCAGATGCTGAAAAAGGTGTTTATGCACACTACATGTTAAAAGAAATTCATGAACAACCAGCAGTAATGCGTCGTATTATTCAAGAATATCAAGATGCAGAAGGTAACTTGAAAATTGATCAAGACATCATCAATGATGTTAAAGAAGCAGACCGCATTTACGTTATTGCAGCAGGTACAAGCTACCATGCAGGTTTAGTAGGTAAAGAATTTTTAGAAAAATGGGCTGGCGTACCAACTGAAGTACACGTTGCATCAGAGTTTGTCTACAACATGCCATTATTATCTGAAAAACCATTGTTCGTTTATATTTCTCAATCAGGTGAAACTGCAGATAGCCGCGCCGTATTAGTTGAAACTAATAAATTAGGTCATAAATCATTAACAATCACTAATGTTGCAGGTTCAACTTTATCACGTGAAGCAGACCACACATTGTTATTACACGCGGGTCCTGAAATCGCAGTTGCATCTACAAAAGCATATACTGCACAAATTGCAGTATTATCAATCTTGTCTCAAATCGTTGCAAAAGAGCATGGTCGTGAAGCAGATATTGATTTATTGAGAGAATTAGCAAAAGTAACAACAGCAATAGAAGCAATTGTTGACGATGCACCAATTATGGAACAAATTGCTACAGATTTCTTAGAAACAACACGCAATGCATTCTTTATCGGACGTACTATTGACTATAACGTAAGTTTAGAAGGTGCGTTAAAACTTAAAGAAATTTCTTACATTCAAGCAGAAGGTTTTGCTGGTGGAGAACTTAAACATGGTACAATTGCCTTAATCGAAGAAGGTACACCAGTTGTAGGTTTAGCAACACAAGAGAAAGTTAATTTATCAATTCGTGGTAACGTTAAAGAGGTAGTAGCACGTGGTGCACATCCATGTATTATTTCTATGGAGGGTCTTGAAAAAGAAGGCGACACTTATGTCATTCCTCATGTACATGAATTGTTAACGCCATTAGTATCAGTGGTTGCATTACAATTAATTTCATACTATGCAGCATTACACAGAGATTTAGATGTTGATAAACCACGTAACCTTGCTAAATCAGTTACTGTGGAATAATTCACTTTTTTAGAATCAATCATGTATTAAAATTAAAGTATATGGCACCCTTTTAGATTAATCGACTAGAAGGGTGCTTTTTTAGGTCGACTTAGCTTTTACTTCATCTTAATTTGGCAGAAATGCGTAAAAATGAAGTGTTTTATTTATTTAAATAGTCTGACAATTAAGGGTGTTATGTTAATATGATTTTATGAGAAGTATGGAGTAGCAATAAAGGGGTGACCTCGCATGTTAATTCAATTAGATCAAATTGGGCGAATGAAGCAAGGAAAAACAATTTTAAAAAAGATTTCTTGGCAAATTGCTAAAGGTGATAAATGGATATTATATGGGTTGAATGGTGCTGGCAAGACAACACTTCTAAATATTTTAAATGCGTATGAGCCTGCAACATCTGGAACTGTTAACCTTTTCGGTAAAATGCCAGGCAAGGTAGGGTATTCTGCAGAGACTGTACGACAACATATAGGTTTTGTATCTCATAGTTTACTGGAAAAGTTTCAAGAGGGTGAAAGAGTAATCGATGTGGTGATAAGCGGTGCTTTTAAATCAATTGGTGTTTATCAAGATATTGATGAAGAAGTACGTAATGAAGCACATCAATTACTTAAATTAGTTGGAATGTCTGCTAAAGCGCAACAATATATTGGTTATTTATCTACAGGTGAAAAACAACGAGTGATGATTGCGCGAGCTTTAATGGGGCAACCCCAGGTTTTAATTTTAGATGAGCCAGCAGCTGGTTTAGACTTTATTGCACGAGAATCGTTGTTAAGTATACTTGACTCATTGTCAGATTCATATCCAATGCTTGCGATGATTTATGTTACGCACTTTATTGAAGAAATTACTAGTAACTTTACTAAAATTTTGCTATTAAAAGATGGGGAAAGTGTACAACAAGGATTAATAGATGATATTTTGACATCTGAAAACATGTCACGATTTTTCCAGAAAAATGTAGCAGTTCAAAGATGGAATAATCGATTTTCTATGGCAATGTTAGAGTAAATATTTTGCAAATACTAACTAATAATGACAAAATTTAATTAAGATAAAATGGACAGTGGAGGGCAATATGGATAACGTAAAAGCAATATTTTTGGACATGGATGGAACAATTTTACATGAAAATAATCAAGCATCACCGTATACGAAAGATGTCATTAATCGATTGAGAGAGAAAGGATATAAAGTATTTTTGGCAACAGGACGTTCGCATTCTGAAATACATCAACTTGTACCTCAAGATTTTGCGGTTAATGGCATCATTAGTTCAAATGGAACAATTGGAGAAGTAGATGGAGAAATTATCTTCAAGCATGGTTTATCATTGGCTCAAGTGCAACAAATTACTAATTTAGCTAAGCGCCAACAAATTTATTATGAGGTATTTCCTTTTGAAGGTAATAGAGTTTCTTTAAAAGAAGATGAAACATGGATGCGAGATATGATTCGTAGTCAAGATCCTATTAATGGCGTAAGTCATAGTGAATGGTCTTCAAGACAAGATGCGCTTGCTGGTAAGATAGATTGGGTAACTAAGTTTCCTGAAGGTGAATATTCAAAAATTTATCTATTCAGTTCTAATTTAGAAAAAATAACAGCATTTAGAGATGAATTAAAGCAAAATCATGTGCAACTACAGATTAGTGTTTCAAATTCATCAAGATTTAATGCGGAAACAATGGCTTATCAAACTGATAAAGGTACAGGCATTAAAGAAATGATTGCACATTTTGGTATTCATCAAGAAGAAACGTTAGTTATTGGAGATAGCGACAATGATAGAGCAATGTTTGAATTTGGTCATTATACAGTTGCTATGAAAAATGCACGCCCTGAAATCCAAGCATTAACTTCAGATGTAACGGCATACACGAATGAAGAGGATGGCGCAGCAAAATATTTAGCAAAGCATTTTTTAGCTGATTAATAACATCGGCAGTTATTTATTATTTAATTTACAATAGTTGAAGAGTAATTTACAAAGGAGCAGTAAAGTTATTTTCTATTAGAAAATGTCTTACTGCTCCTTTGTATGCTAGTAATCCAGATACTAGTGTTATTTCTTCTTTTTGTCTTTCTTCTCCATATATGGAATGAAGAAAATCACAAATAGGGCACAGAGTATAGCTACAATTGAACCGTATGTCATATTAGCATCACCTTTTATATGGTTTATGCATTTAAGTATACTATAACAACTACCGTTATTTTAAGTAGGGGTGTATTTGCGTTAGAGCCCCTAACAACTCCAAAATCGCATTTGTGATTTTGGGATAATCAAACATTTCATTCCATAAGTAAGATATGTTTCACTTTATATGAGTTTTTTACATTCACATTCTGTAGTGGTTGTAAGAAAATTTTTTCTTTCTCTTAGGCAGTAATAGGCAATTTACCTGTACTAGTATGAACTTAGTAGTTAAATCGTTCATTAAGATTAAAAAAACTTAGGAATCTCTTCCAAATGCAATTCGTCTTGGTAAGCATTAATTTCATCTAATATTTTTGTTATTGATTCAACTTTATCTTTTTCTAGGGAGGCCGGAAATACAAGGTTTTACTTGAAATTTAAAACCATCAGTGAATTATTTAAATCTACGATTTATTCGACCACTTGTACTTTCTTTTCTTGGCTTATACATGACTATTTTCAAGTTATCCGTTACAAGTTCATTATATACACCTTCTATTAGCTCAAACGATTGTGTTAATGAATTAAATAAGGCATCACTTGATTTACTCATTGTTATGCATGATTATAAAACGAGAATAATAAAGTAGTAGCACACCTATATATAGTGGAATCCTTTGATTATCTTTCGTTTTAAAGTTAATGCTTTCTTTCCAGTCAAACTGTGCTTGATGATCAGGTTTTGTCTCGAATCTTGTTGTATCTTTAGGCGACATCTATTGATAACATTTCATAATATAAGGAGTAAATTCATCATGTTTAAGTATATAAGCTCTAAATGTATAATATGCACAGGTTAATCCATGTTTTTCCTTCGAATATTGCCAAAGTATACGCTTATAGTAAAATTTTTGTTCACTAGTGTCTGAAAGTAATTTTTCGAGGATAGGATAATACTTATCAATAATAGACTGACGATTTCTCTTTCAAAGTTTTCATTTTTCAATGTCTATTTTGAAGGGAGCATATCAGCCGAAAAGGTTGGTGCTCTTCTTTACCAGAGAATAAAAAATGAGAAATTAAATTTTTATATGATGAACAAACGATAACAGGGGAAGAAATAGCTAGTTAGACAAGGGTATGTCACTCAACTGTTTATCGAGTTGATTAAGAAATGAAAAAACTTATACTATGAATTACTGTTTAAAAGTGTGCATGTTATAATATTTATTGAGCAAGTTGGATAGATGGTGGCTAATCTCTTAATAAAGGGGTGATGCCTATGGTTATAGTTGTTACTCCTAGAAAGGACTAGCATGTCTGATTTTGAAATGCTGATGGTTGTATTAACAATCATTGGTTTAGTATTGATTAGTACTCAAGACCATAAAAAATAACCTTCTATTCGCTTTGACCGGCATTTTGAAGGCTATTTTTAAATAAAATATAAGGTCACCGTCTTTTTAACGGGCTCATTAGGGTAACATGTTTCCGAGTGTTGCCCTTTTTGTGTTTCAAGAGTTAAAGATTTTCATCTTTTGCTTCTACTTACTACAAATATATTTTAACACATTTTTCTTATGAATTGTAGTTCTGAACATAATCAGAATTAATAAAACCAACTTTCCATACAGCAGAAAATACAATTAAAAGTATAGAATGTAATCACGAATTATATAAAAAGTATTGGAGACCTCTTCATATATAGATAATTCACTTAGTTATTTTAGAAAGAAGCCCCTAACAACTAAAGTTGAAAAGTAGGAGCGCCTGCGCTAAGCGCATGCATAAGAGCCCCTAACAACTAAAGTTGTAAGGGGCTCTAAAATTTATTTTGGTTGATTGTCTTCTGGTTTATCTGAAGTCATTGTTTTTGTTGTATTATCATTTAATGAATCTTGTGCTTTTTCTGTTTTTGTTTCAACAGATGTTGTCACTTTATCATTTTCTACTTTTGTATTTTTTGGTTCAGTGACAACTTTTTTATTCTTGTCAGCTGTTTTTACTTTATCTTTAGTAATTTTTTGACCACGTTTTAAGTAATATTGAACGATACCCATTAAAATGATTGCATGAATAACAACGAATAAAATAATTGTCATTACTGTATAAACTCTTATGATATTTTCTGCAACACTTTGAGAGAGTGATTGCGTATTAAATGAAATCAAGTAACCAACAGGTGTTTTAAATAAAATAATAATTAAGTTTAATAATAGTATTCCAATGAAAAATTTGAAAAATGTTTTTTGACCATTTTTCATTGCTTTAAATCCATTAGCTAAGTGTGTTTTTACTTTATCGTTAGTTGATTCAACGAAACTAGTCATAAAGTTGAAAACAGGTATTAACAATAACCAAGTAATAATTGCTTTAATCAATAAAACAACAATGATTATGATGCTTTGAGTTGTAATAGCAATACCAATCAGGTGTGTACTATCTGCATATGATGATTGTACTGAATTCATAATCATTTCTGATACTGGAGAAAATAATTTGTATAGTAATGATGTCAGAAGTGAAAGAACGATAATCATTGCTATAGATACAAGACCTATCAGAACGCTCTTTAAATAATTACCTTTTTTAAATGCAATAAATAAATCGGTAAATTTTACTTTTTCATGACTCATTGCTCGTTTCATAACATTTGTAATTCCGATAAAAATTTGAACTAAAACAAACAGTGAAACTACAGCTGCTATAAGTAATACAGCGATAACTTTTAAATATGCATCTACTGGTGGTTTTTGCCCAAATTGTGAATAAATTGCAATAGTTTGTACATACTTAGCAAGCTGGAAATTAGCAAGTAAATATACAACTGCAATTACAGCAAATGCTATAAGTGCATATATCAATGTTATTAATAATTGTGGTTTAGCATTTTTAAATGCTGATTTAAAGTAAGTAAACAAAGTGGTGCCTCCTTTTCTTCATATAAATACAATAACAAAAAACACGTTATTTTCATATTAATATCTAATAAAAATTAATTAAAGTGACTAAAGTTAGAGAATTATAATAGTAAATTGTCAAAAATATGACTAATGTAAGAAATAATAGTTGAAAATTTGTTAATAAACATTGCATCATCAAAGACCAAACAAGTCGCCATAAAGACATAAAAAACCTACTGCCATTGAAAAGTTTAATCGATGCAATGGCAGTAGGTTAAAATTATTAATGTGCATGCGCGTGATGATGAGCATGATGGTTATGTGAATGACTATGTGTTCCTGAACATATAATCGATTCATCATGTTTGTGATTAGGCGTTTCTAATTGAATAGTCATATGGTGAATATTTAAATGTAATAAATCATGCTCAATGTTTTCTAATAATAATTCACATTCTTTCATTGTCAATGTATGGTCTACAACAACATGACAACTCAATGCATTCATATCATTTGAAATTGTCCAAACATGGCAATCATGCACACTTTGTATTCGTGAATCCTTTTTAATAGTAGTTATAACTTCATCTATATCAACATCACTTGGTGTGCCTTCCATTAAAATGTTAATAGAAGATTTTGTGATACCCCAAGCACTTTTTAAAATAATAACGGAAACTAAAATACTTGCGATAGGATCGGCGATTGTCCATCCAAATGCCCAAATTAAAATAGCTGCAGTAATGGCGCCAACTGAACCTAATAAGTCTCCGATAACATGTAGAAAAGCACCACGCATATTTAAATTGTGTGAAGTGTCGCCGCCTTTAAACATAAAGAATGCAACAACGATATTGACAATTAAACCAATAATGCTAATGATTAACATTTCTTTTGATTGAACTTCAGAAGGAACAAAGAAACGTTTAATCGCTTCAAAAACAATCAAAATACTTATTACAAAAAGCGTTACACCGTTAAATAACGCTGCGAGTACTTCGAAACGTTTATAACCAAATGTTTTTGTAGTTGTGGCATTCTTTTCAGCATAAATAAATGCGACAAGTGCAACACCTAATGAGAATGTGTCGCTAAACATATGGATACCGTCAGATAGTAATGCCAAGCTGTTAGCAAGGAGACCGCCGATGATTTCGATAAACATATATAGACCGATTATTAAAAACGATATAAACAATACTTTCTTATTATTTGTAGTTACATGACTATGCATATGGTCATGATGATGATGTGAATGAGACATATTATAACCCACTTTCTTTAGGATGATTCGCGTGATGTATGGCTTGCTTTAACATAGTTGCTACGTGGATGTCATCTAATGAATAAATCATTGATTGGCCTTGTCGTTTTGCTTTCACAAGATGCACACTTTTAAGTAATTTTAATTGGTGCGAGACATTTGATTGAGATAAATTCAATTGATGTGAAATGTGACCAACACTTGCTTCACTGACTGATAACAATTCCATGATACGTATTCGATTGTAATCGCCTAATGCCTTGAAAATTTCAGTTACGCGTTCTAATGTATCTGTATTTATTTCTGAATATTGTTCTGACATTATATGACAATCCTTTCATATGAATATTTGTTCATATATTAATTTAATACGTTCCCAGTAGTATGTCAATTGATTTTTATAGTTGTAACAAGTTTTACATATCTCATAAAGTGGTATGGCATAGAGAATAATAAATAGGAGAGTGTTGTAAATGAATATTTTGGTTATAGGTGCTAATGGCGGTGTAGGTTCGTTACTAGTGCAACAATTAGCAAAAGAAAATGTACCATTTACTGCTGGTGTTAGGCAATCAGATCAACTTAATGCGTTAAAATCACAAGGTATGAAAGCAATTCTTGTTGATGTTGAAAATGATTCAATAGAGACTTTAACTGAGACGTTTAAACCATTCGATAAAGTTATCTTTTCAGTAGGTTCTGGAGGGAACACGGGTGCAGATAAAACAATTATTGTCGATTTAGATGGTGCTGTTAAATCAATGATTGCGAGTAAAGAGGCTAATATTAAACACTATGTCATGGTTTCAACATATGATTCGAGACGTCAGGCTTTTGATGATAGCGGTGATTTAAAGCCATATACAATAGCTAAACATTACGCTGATGACTATTTAAGACGTTCAGGTTTGAATTATACAATTTTACATCCAGGGGCACTTACAAATGCAGCAGGATCTGGAAAGATAGAAGCTGCACAATATTTTGATGGTAAAGGTGAAATTCCTAGAGAAGATGTTGCGACAGTATTAAAAGAAATTGTCACATCCAATCATTTTAATCACCAAGAGTTTCAAATTATTAGTGGTGAGCAGGACATTAAAGATGCTTTAACTCAATTTGAAATTGAAAAGGATTAATAAGGATAGTAAATATGATTTGAAGCGGGTTACGTTTTCGTAACTCGTTATTTTTTTGAAAATGATGAATTATAAGTATGAATAAGTACGTATTGTCTATGCATTTTACAAAGAATTTGAACAATGTATGGCACAACTATTAAAGTTGTTTATTAATTGGTATAATGGGCGAGTAAATTTAAAGGGAAATGTGTACAAATGTAAGAGAGAGATAATCTCTATGCTATTAATTTTTAAAAATGTTAAAGTACTGTAAATTTAAGTGAAGCGCTTTAATTGGCAGTACTGCAATGTTAGTAAATATGGTACAATCACTAATAGTTAATTTGAAATGTGGAAGTTTATAATACGATGTAAATGAGAACAAAATCAAAATATAATGGAACAACAACATCAGAGTTCTATTGCTTACTTAATCACAATGGAGGTGCAACAATGCCATTATTTTTACAACCAATTTTAAAAACAAAATTATGGGGCGGTCAACGTCTAAGTGAGTTTGGATATCAATTAGACAATGATACAACTGGGGAATGTTGGTGTGTGTCAGCACATCCAAATGGTACGAGCGAGATTATTAATGGACCATATCAAGGTCAAACATTAGACCGTATTTGGTCAGAACATCGTGAATTGTTTGGTGATTTCCCAAGCAAAGATTTTCCGCTTCTAACTAAAATAGTGGATGCAAGAGAATCACTTTCTATTCATGTGCACCCTGATAATTCTTATGCTTATGAGCATGAAAACGGGCAATATGGCAAATCTGAATGTTGGTATATTATAGATGCAGAAGAAGATGCAGAAATAGTTATAGGGACTTTAGCAGAGTCTAGAGAAGAAGTTGCGAATCATGTTCAACACGGAACGATAGAGTCGATACTTAGATATATTAAAGTAAAACCTGGAGAATTCTATTTTATTCCAGCAGGAACAGTACATACTATTTCTTCAGGAATATTAGCATACGAAACGATGCAATCGTCAGACATTACATATAGACTTTATGATTTCAATCGTCAAGATAATCAATATAATGATAGACCGTTAAATATTGAAAAAGCTTTAGACGTTATTCAGTACAATGCACCATTACCTAATATTTTGCCTGAAAGTGAAATTATTGAAAACCATAAGTGTACACACATTGTATCGAATGATTTCTTTACATTGGTTAAATGGGAAATTTCTGGCACGTTAAATTATATGAAGCCTAGAGAGTTCTGTTTAGTTACAGTGTTGGAAGGTGAAGGACAAATGATTGTCGATGGTGAAATTTTCAAACTGACTACTGGTACAAACTTTATTTTGACTTCTGAAGATTTGGATAGTGTCTTTGAAGGCGATTTCACATTGATGATTAGCTATGTGTAATAGTGTAATAACAATTTAGGAGTGAATGATTTGAAGCAATTTCTATATATTGCGTTAGTATGTGGTGTGATAGCAGGTCTTGGTGCTTTCTTACATATACCGCAGTATCCGAGCATGACAATTCCACGTATAGTAGCTATTTTAGGAATTATCAGTGCTATGTTGACTTTTAAAGACAAGCAAATCAGCGCCTCATTAAAGTTTAGCGCATTGTTAATTAATGTGCTGCCATTATGCGGTACCTTTGTAGCTTCAAATTAATTGTCGATAGCGCGTTTGAATAAAGTACAGTGCATTAACAGAAGAAATATGATCGTGTTAATGACATTGATGAAAATAAAGCACATCAACATAACCTCTCACTTGCATAGTAGTGAGGGGGTTTTTGTTGGTTTATATAAAATGAAGTAATTAATATTTAATGAAAATTAAGACATGATAAAATTCTAACGGCAGTATAGATATTTAAAAATGTGTATCAATGGCGCTATAGAGATAAGCAAGCTTAGTGGTATCATATATAAATTTGTAATTTTTATTGCATAGTGTATGCAAGCATGTTTTTTATATGCAAAATAGGTAGCTAAATATGTTAAACTGTTTGTAACAATTTTTATCATTAAGACAGATATAATAAATAAAATATAGAAAACTGATTAAAAGGTATACAGTTGCTCGTATGTGTGTCCAACTGTATTTAGAGTCGCACTTGTTGTAAAGCAAAATAGTTCGACTTACTTAGAAGTGAAAACGATAAGGGTCTGGGACGTAAATTAATGTCCTGGGCGCTACAATGTTATAGGAAATGCGATTAAAATCGCAGTGAACAAAGGGTATACAGTTGTTCGCATACGCGTCCAACTGCATAAGAAACACTAAAAGAATGTAATTCATAGTGTTTCTAAAATTTATTCAGGTTAAGGAGTATTAAGATGACAGCAGAAACGAATTATTTTTGGTTGAATTGTGGATATAACCGTTGGAATCATAATGAACCGTTAGTAGGACAAACAGCTTTATTTGAATCAGGCGCACATTTTAACCCATCTCAAGGATTTAGAGCGTTTAAAAAGGCTAAAGTAGGAGATCAAGTCATCTTTTATCAAGTTCAGACGGATACTGGACTACTTGGATGTGGTGAAATTATTAGTGTTGAAACAGGTGCACAAAATAAAATACGTGTACAGTTTCGTTTTAATGAACAATTGAAACCATTAACAGCAGATTATTTAAAGCGTAGTGAAGCTTTGGAATTTCGTATGAGTAATATGAAAGAGACATTGTTCAATCAAATCACTGCAGAAGAGTTTGATTTAATAAGTGGTCTTGGTAAAGGCGAAATTAAGATACCGCGTTATTTCTTTTTAGCTGAAACTGAAGAATTTGAACCTGGAAACCAATATACGATTTATACGCACACGTACAACGGTATTAAACGTAATGGTTATCATTTTTATACTCAGTTAGAAGAAGGCGACAATATTATTTTTTATAATCGAACGAAAAATCAATCTGTCGTTGGAATTGGAGAAGTATCAAAGCATATTCATGAAAAACCACCAATTCCTGGTAGAACAAATAGTACAGTGATTGAAGTGTCTTATGAGAAAGACATTACACCGATTACATTAAGTACATTAAATAAGCATCCTAAATTGAAAAACTTATATTTCCTTCAAGAAAATGCAAAACAGGCTATTGCAAGTATGTCACAAGCACAGTATGATGCAATTATTGAAATGAGCGATAATAATGGATTGAAATCTCCATTTGAAATGGTTCAAAAACCAGATATGCTTGAAAGTGAAAAAGAAGAAGCGTTAAAGCCATTTATTTTACTTGTTGTAGATCGAAAAGAAGAAGGCTTAAAAGCGGCTAATGACTTATTGCAAAAAGCGAATGCAAATCCTGTTATAACAACAGGTCATCCTGATTTTTCAGAAGATATGCTTTATGGCAAGTATTTACCAAATGAAACAGGGGCATTATACTATCGTGAAGGGTTTATTACTCAATTAATGCCTAAAAAGGATAAAAGTTATTTAGTTATTGATAATTTTAATCGTATAGATACAGACATTTTCCAAACGTATATTAATGTGTTAGAAGGCTATGAAGTAACATTACCACGTTATAATAAAGACGGTAATATGATTAAATGGTCACGACAAAAAGATTCTTTCTATTATTTCAATCCTAATTGGCATATTGTAGGTATTACATATGACAGTTTAGAGGAAATTAAGGAGAAATATTCAGAGCAGTTTTTAAAATACACACGTATAGTCAAAGTCAAACATGACTAATGATATATGGTAGTTTTTGAAAAGAAGTAAGGATAGGATTAAAAATTGCATAATTGCATATTTGAATAACCGCATAAAGAAAAAATGACGGGTAATCAACCATAAGAGCTAATTAAGAGCTTATGATAGATTACTCGTTTTTATTTTAATAAATAATAAAGACAGTATATGAATATAAAAGAATTTATGTTACAGAATTAAAACTTTATATGAGTTTTCCAGTGGTATGTTGAATAAGACGAATGACCAAACGCTAAGTTAATAATAAGAAATAAGATTACACTGTAGATTGAGAAATTTAAAGTAAATAAAAAATACATTATACAATAAATATAAAACTGAAAAATAAATTTTATGGCAATTTCGTGTCGCGAGGACTTATCAAGTGACAACCTTGTTTAAATGTTTTTAAATTAGGAAAAATGACTATAAGTACTATTAAAGGAGCGAATAAATTATGCCAATCGTATATTATGATGGAAACTGTATATATTGTTATAACTATGTCATTTGGTTAATTCAACATGACCTACCAAGAAATTATCAATTTGCCACGTTAAAAGGTGAAGTTGGCCAACAATTTTTTAAACAACATCCAGAAGCGGCAAATAAAAATAGTGTGATTTTACAGAAAGGTGATTGTATATATTTTGAATCGCAGGCGATTATTAAACTAATCACAGCACTACCTAATCGAACTAAATTATTGGGCGTAGGTTTATGGCTTGTACCTAAACCAGTCCGTAATTTCGGTTATCGAATGTTTGCTAATAATAGAAATAGAATGTGGAAAACAACATGGCACCAACCAAATGATTATGAAAAATCGTTCTTTTTAGATGATAATGCGAAAGTAAAACTTACTGATTGATAAAACATACTTGCTAATTGATAATGGATATATTAGATGATGAATTAAAATTTAGGCATTTAAATAGCGGAACACTTTACGGTTAGATTAGAATAATTATAAAAAAGAGAGTAAAAACACTTTACAGATTAGAATCATTATAATATAATAATTAATATAAACAAGCAAGACGTAGACAATTTTAAGGAGTGTATTAAATATGAGTAATCAACAAGATGTTGTAAAAGAATTGAATCAACAAGTAGCAAACTGGACAGTAGCTTACACAAAGCTACATAATTTCCACTGGTATGTGAAAGGACCTAACTTCTTCTCATTACACGTTAAATTTGAAGAATTATATAATGAAGCAAGCCAATATGTAGACGAATTAGCTGAAAGAATTTTAGCGGTAGGAGGAAACCCTGTAGGTACATTAACTGAATGCTTAGAGCAATCAATTGTTAAAGAAGCTGCGAAAGGTTACTCTGCAGAACAAATGGTTGAAGAATTATCACAAGACTTCACAAATATCTCAAAACAATTAGAAAACGCAATCGAAATTGCTGGTAATGCTGGCGATGATGTATCAGAAGATATGTTTATAGGTATGCAAACATCAGTAGATAAACATAATTGGATGTTTAAATCTTACTTAAGCTAATCTACAGATAAGTAATAATATAAATAAAAGCCAACACATAAATGGGGATACGCCCAGAATGTGTTGGCTTTTTGAGTTTAATCGCATTGTTAAAGAGCAATTAAAGTCAATTTAAATAAGTTACTCTGCGATTTCTAAAGCGATTTCCATCATTTGTGTAAATGAATTTTGACGTTCTTCAGGTGTAGTAGCTTCGTCACGTAAAATATGATCACTTACTGTGAAAATACCAAGTGCTTTTTTACCAGCATGAATCGCATTTAAATATAAACCAGCTGATTCCATTTCGATACCTAAAATACCCATTTTTTTCCAAGCATCATTGAATGTTGGATCGGCATTGTAAAATGTATCAGAAGATAATACGTTACCTACGTGTGTAGTAGCACCGATTTGGTCAGCGACATTTTTAGCTTTAGTTACTAACTCGAAGTCAGCGATAGGCGCGAAATGACCTGGAATATTGTATTGATCTACATAATTTGAATTAGTTGATGCAGCTTGTGCAATAATAACATCGTATAAGTTAACATTTTCTTGTAATGCGCCACAAGAACCGATACGAATGATTGTATCTACATCAAAGAAGTTGTATAACTCATATGAGTAAATACCAATACTTGGAATACCCATACCAGAACCCATTACAGAAACTTCTTTACCTTTATATGTACCAGTGTAACCAAACATGTTACGTACATCGTTAAATTGTTCAACATTTTCTAAAAAATTATCAGCAATATATTTTGCGCGTAGCGGATCGCCAGGCATTAATACTGTTTTAGCAATTTTTACTCCATTTGGTTGAATATGTGGTGTACCTTTTGTCATTTGTTATCTTCTCCTTAATATTCATTAATAATTTTAAGATAACATTTGTTTCCCTTTTTTGCGAATTTTTGTACTATAGAATTAAAGAATTATAAAAATATAATCCTGATTAGCTTGTTGTCAAGTCATCGTTCATAATGAAGATATCACGTTCAATTGTATTGTTTGTTTATGGGAAATGAATTAATGTAATAGTATATGTATGCGGTTACATAAAAAGCGAACATCTAACCTGATATTTAAATGAACCTGACGCTCAATCAACTAATTTACAACCGTATTTTTATAATCAACCATAAAGGAGGAGATAGAAAATGCATAGTGCAAAATTGATTGATCACACTTTATTGAAGCCTGAGTCAACACGTACGCAAATCGATCAAATCATCGATGAAGCGAAAGCATACAATTTTAAATCTGTATGTGTGAATCCAACACATGTTAAATATGCAGCAGAGCGACTAGCTGATTCAGAGGTGCTCGTTTGTACGGTAATAGGATTCCCATTAGGTGCGTCGACAACTGCAACGAAAGCATTTGAAACAGAAGATGCAATTCAAAATGGTGCAGATGAAATTGACATGGTCATCAACATCGGCGCATTAAAAGATGGACGTTTTGATGATGTACAACAAGACATTGAAGCAGTGGTTAAAGTTGCGAAAGGTCACACAGTAAAAGTGATTATTGAGACGGTATTGTTGGACCATGACGAAATTGTAAAAGCGAGTGAATTAACAAAAGCGGCTGGTGCGGACTTCGTTAAAACTTCAACAGGTTTTGCAGGTGGCGGTGCGACTGCAGAAGACGTTAAATTAATGAAAGATACAGTAGGTGCTGATGTAGAAGTAAAAGCATCAGGTGGCGTACGTAATTTAGAAGATTTCAATAAAATGGTTGAAGCAGGTGCGACACGTATTGGTGCGAGCGCAGGCGTTCAAATTATGCAAGGTTTAGAAGCAGATTCAGATTACTAATTTTATAAAAAAATATGTAAGCATGGGACATCGTAACCATATATAAGTATGTCGATATCAGCTTTAAGACATCATAAATGCCATGATGATTCTAAGTTAATTTAATAGGGACTTTAACGTTATAACCAATCTATTTAAGAATAATAACATCGCATTGAAATTGTGATATTAAAAATGAAATCGATAGCTTGCTATAATAATTTTCGCTTGTGCTTTTAAAAATGGACTAGAGAAAGCGCAGATGCTTTGTCCTAAGCTTTTTAAGAAAAGGATGATAAAAATGAGAATGATAGACATTATTGAGAAAAAGCGTGACGGTCATACACTAACAACGGAAGAAATTAATTTCTTTATTGACGGCTATGTTAAAGGGGATATTCCTGATTACCAAGCATCAAGTTTAGCAATGGCGATTTATTTCCAAGATATGAATGATGATGAGCGTGCAGCATTAACGATGGCTATGGTTAATTCTGGTGATATGATAGATTTGAGTGATATTAAAGGTGTCAAAGTAGATAAGCACTCAACAGGTGGTGTAGGAGATACAACTACATTGGTTTTAGCACCATTAGTAGCAGCTGTAGATGTTCCTGTTGCAAAAATGAGTGGGCGTGGATTAGGTCATACAGGTGGTACGATTGATAAATTAGAAGCAATTGATGGTTTTCATGTTGAAATAGATGAAGCAACATTTGTGAAATTGGTTAATGAAAATAAAGTGGCAGTTGTAGGACAATCAGGAAATTTAACTCCTGCAGACAAAAAATTATATGCCTTAAGGGATGTTACTGGTACTGTCAATTCAATACCATTAATTGCCTCTTCAATTATGAGTAAAAAGATTGCTGCTGGTGCAGATGCAATTGTATTAGATGTAAAAACTGGTAGCGGTGCATTTATGAAAACATTAGAAGATGCTGAAGCATTAGCGCACGCAATGGTACGTATTGGTAATAATGTGGGACGTAATACGATGGCGATTATTTCTGATATGAATCAGCCACTTGGACGTGCGATTGGCAATGCGCTTGAGTTACAAGAAGCAATTGATACGTTGAAAGGACAAGGTCCGAAAGATTTAACAGAACTTGTATTAACATTAGGTTCTCAAATGGTTGTACTTGCAAACAAAGCTGAAACGCTTGAAGAAGCGAGAGCGTTGCTAATTGAGGCAATTAATTCAGGTGCAGCATTAGAAAAATTCAAAACATTTATTAAAAACCAAGGTGGCGACGAAACTGTTATTGACCATCCAGAGCGTTTGCCACAAGCTCAATATCAAATTGAATATAAAGCTAAAAAATCAGGTTATGTGACTGAATTAGTCTCTAACGATATAGGTGTCGCTTCGATGATGTTAGGAGCGGGACGTTTAACAAAAGAGGATGATATTGATTTAGCGGTTGGTATTGTTTTAAATAAAAAAATTGGTGATAAAGTAGAAGAAGGAGAATCATTATTAACGATTCACAGTAATCGCCAAGATGTAGACGATGTTGTTAAAAAATTAGATTCAAGCATAACAATTGCTGATCATGTTGTATCGCCTACATTAATTCATAAAATCATTATAGAATAGGAGTTGAAGCTGATTGAACATACTAAGATATTTATTAGGAATAGGTTTTAGTGTAATAGGTGTATTGCATTTTACACGAGAACGACAATTTAGAAATATCATACCGAAATGTTTCCCACTTCGAAAAACAGCGGTTCTTGTTACAGGAATCTTTGAGATATTATTTGGACTTGCACTTTTAATTAAAAGACCATCTCAATGCTTGAAAAATACAATCAATCTATTCTTGCTAGCTGTATTCCCAGCTAATATCTATATGGCAGTTAAAAAGTTACCTTTAGGAGATAAACAATTGCCAACATGGCAACTATATTTAAGGTTACCTATGCAGTTCGTGTTAATGGGACTAATTAAGAAATTATAGTGGTTCTCAAATAAATCGGACAAATGTTAAAGATTTTACTTTTTCATTTGTTCGATTTTTTGACTTTGAAGCATAATAAAAAGCAGTTGGACAATGGCGATTGTAACATCATTGTTCGACTGCTTTTCTGATTAACTTGATTGACTAAGATTTATTTTCCTGTACCGAAAACATCATGCCATTCGTTTCGTTTGTCTAGAAATGCTTGAGCGATAGTTTTAGCACCTTCTAATGAATGACTTGCTGCCCAGCCACATTGTACTTCATTACAAGCAGGCACTTCAGTAGCATTTAGCACATCATTTAAAGTTGCTTCAACAATATTTAATACATCATCATAATTATCATGATTAATAAATGATACATAGAAACCAGTTTGGCAACCCATAGGACTTAAATCAACAACTTTGTCACTATGATTTCTAATATTTTCAGCCATTAAATGTTCTAATGAATGTAGTCCGGGCATATCCATATGTTCTTTGTTTGGTTGTTTGAAACGAATGTCGTATTTGTGAATGACATCTCCGTTTAATCCTTCCATCGTTCCCGCTAATCTAATAAATGGGGCAACCACTTTAGTATGATCTAAATTGAAACTTTCAACATTCATTTTTGTCATTTTGAATTTCCTCCTATTAACTACTCAAAACTATAAAACGCTTATGATTTGTTGCATTATAAAACTTAAGTTTGTTGTAAGTTGTGTTTCTAACAATACTTAAATTGTAACAATAGGGCTTATGTTTTACAATTTGAAACTGTTTTATAAATTTATGAAAGGCTTTTAGTTATTAGAAAATTTTGTAAATAAAGAAAAACTAGATGACATCATGAGATAAAACCGATAGAATAAGTAATAATTCATTTTGAAAGAACAAAATATTGTGGATGATTAAAATGAGTGTAGGGTAAAAGGGAGATAGTAAAAAATGAGTGAAAAACAACAAATTCTCGATTATATAGAAACAAATAAATATAGTTATATCGAAATCAGTCATAGAATTCATGAACGTCCTGAACTTGGTAATGAAGAAATATTTGCGTCTCGAACTTTAATAGATCGTTTGAAAGAGCATGATTTTGAAATTGAAACCGAGATTGCTGGGCATGCAACTGGGTTTATAGCGACATATGATTCAGGTCTTGACGGGCCAGCTATAGGTTTTTTAGCAGAATACGATGCTTTGCCAGGGTTGGGTCATGCTTGTGGTCATAATATCATTGGAACTGCAAGTGTGCTTGGTGCAATTGGTTTGAAGCAAGTGATTGACCAAATTGGTGGTAAAGTAGTCGTTCTTGGATGTCCAGCTGAAGAAGGTGGGGAAAATGGTAGCGCTAAAGCTTCTTATGTCAAGGCTGGTGTGATTGATCAAATAGACATTGCCTTAATGATTCATCCGGGAAATGAAACTTATAAAACGATTGATACTTTGGCAGTGGATGTTTTAGATGTTAAATTTTACGGAAAAAGTGCTCATGCCTCTGAAAATGCAGATGAAGCGTTAAATGCATTAGACGCTATGATTAGTTATTTTAATGGTGTAGCACAACTACGACAACATATTAAAAAAGATCAACGTGTGCATGGTGTGATTTTAGATGGCGGGAAAGCAGCTAATATTATTCCAGACTATACACATGCTCGTTTTTATACTAGAGCAATGACGCGTAAAGAATTGGATATATTAACAGAAAAAGTAAATCAAATCGCACGTGGAGCTGCGATACAGACTGGTTGTGATTATGAATTTGGTCGAATTCAAAACGGTGTGAATGAATTCATTAAAACGCCGAAATTAGATGATTTATTTGCTAAATATGCTGAAGAAGTTGGTGAAGCAGTTATTGATGATGATTTTGGTTATGGCTCTACGGATACAGGGAACGTAAGTCATGTTGTGCCAACAATACATCCTCATATTAAAATAGGATCACGTAATTTAGTAGGACATACGCATAGATTTAGAGAAGCGGCTGCGAGTGTACATGGTGATGAAGCATTAATTAAAGGCGCTAAAATAATGGCGTTGATGGGGTTAGAGTTAATTACAAATCAAGACGTTTATCAAGACATTATTGAAGAGCATGCGCATTTGAAAGGGAATGGGAAGTAATGACAAATAATGGTAATGAGCCGAACTTAACGTTAAGTGATTTATATGACAAAGATGTTGTCTATACGTCAAGACCTTCGTATATATCGAATCCATGGTTGAAACCGGACGAACATCAATCTAATTTTTTAACTGGTAGGGAGTTATTAATAGCAAATCAATTACCTGTTATTGTTCACGAAGCTAGTGCGACAGACAAATTGCATCAGCTATTTCAAGTTATTGGTAAGGAAGTACCGAACTCAATTTATACATTTAACAATCAGCAATCTTACGAAAACTTGATCAAACAATTGGCACATAAGGAAAATAAAAAGATTTATTTTCAATATATTCATGATGAAACAATCTTGAATCAGCAATATTATGCATTAGATAAAACGTTATTTGTTGCTTTAAATAATAAAGCAAGAATACCTGAATGGACAAATGGGAAGTTTTTACCAAAAAGAAAAGTTGTAAAAATTGAGCAATTCGAAAACGAGATTAAGAATTGGGAATTCCCGTTAGTAATTAAGCCGGGAGATGATCTTCCGACAGCAGGTGGCTATGGCGTTATGATTTGTTATCATGATGCAGATTTACAAAAAGCGATAACGCGTATTAAAGAGGCAACTGCTGAAACGAATTCGCTTATTATCGAACAGAAGATTGAAGAAAAAGCGAATTATTGCGTTCAGTTTGCATACTCGGAATCGCTAGGCATTCAATATCTTGGTGCGGCAACGCAATTAACGGATAAGTACGGATTTTATAACGGAAATGAAAATACTACTAATGTACCAGAGCACGTTATAGAAGCAGGTAGACAAATTATGGAAAACGGTGTGAATCAAGGATTCTTTGGTGTAGCTGGTTTTGACCTACTCGTCGATGAGGATGATAACGTTTATGCGATTGATTTAAACTTTAGACAAAATGGTTCAACGAGCATGTTATTACTTGCTAACGAGTTGAATTCAGGATATCAAAAGTTTTATAGTTATCATTCAAAAGGTGATAACACACATTTCTTCAATACGATTTTGAAATATGTCAAAGAAGGTAGTTTATACCCGTTATCTTATTATGATGGTGATTGGTACGGTGAAGATAAAGTTAAATCAAGGTTTGGCTGTATTTGGCATGGTGATTCAAAAGAAACAGTACTGGAGAATGAACGCGCATTTTTAGCTGAACTTGAACACTATTAGAGTTCGGAACATAAGGCGCTACAATGTTGTGTTGCCAGTAGTTGACTGAATATGCGTTTGTAACAAGCTTTTTTCGATTCTAGTCAACAGTAATTAAATTTATGATATGGCAATACTTTGTAATACTAATATTAAATGGCGACTTTTATTTCACTATGTTATAAGAGTTGCCATTTTGTTGATAAAGGTATACTAAAGGTTATCGTTTTGAAATTTTTAGTAACTAGATATGTTTCGTGTTATAGACCGAATTTGTGTATACGTAAAATTTAATGCTATTGAATTTTTAAAATGAAAAACATGACATTAAATTGAATTCATAATATGTCTAATTGACTAACTTGTTGGAGTCATTTACTATTTTATGTATGACATATTTTAAAAAGTGAGGGTCAAGCATGTCTTATAAAGCATATCCATTCTTTAGAGATATATTAATAAATGAATGTATTTATTTCGCCTCTAAAAATAAAAAACTAGTACGCCTAAATTATAAAAGTGAAGCGTATGTAGGCGTTTGGACAGAAGAAAGTGTGGCCGTATCATTTTTAACAAGTCGTGATATTCCATTTGATAAAGTTGTAAAAATGGACGTTGATCGTTTTGCTACTTATGAATTAGATGAATTGTTTGATGAACAAGACCATATTATTATGAATCAAACAATGGAAGAAGAAGGGCATCTACTAAACGTTGTAGCTGTTACACAAGAAGTGATGACGGAATTAGATAAAATTAGAATCAAAGAATTTGTCCAAGATGTAGCGAAATATGATGAAGTATACGGCTTAACTAAAAAAGGTAGTAAGCAGTTTATTCTCATTAGTGAAAATGATAGCGACGAAAAAAAGCCGCATATTATGCCTGTATGGAGTATTAAAAACAGAGCGTTAAAAGTTCGAGATGAAGATTTTGAAGAGTGTGATTTAATTACGATTGAAGGTTCTGTTTTCGGAGAATGGCTAGATGAACTTAGAGATGATCATAAAGCCGTTGCGATAGATTTAAAAACTGGCGTGGTTGGTACAATTGTTTCAGCGCAAAAATTGTCTAATGAACTTACATTTTAATTGAATTGAGTTGTAAGTAATTAAGTGATAATAAATGGAACAATACGTATTCAAAACACTTAGACCATAAAATAAAAGGCCATTTATATAGCGTTTATTTAAAACAACGCGCATATAAATGGTCTTTTTCTATTTTTCTAAATATAATGCACCAATAGCACCTGAAAATGCGCCGTTTTCAACATAGTACGGTTTGCAACCGCGTAACACAGTATAATCTTCCACAACTTTGCGTAATAAAGCGTTATTATGAAATGAAGAACCGATATAAACGATATTTTCAGTTTTAAATTCACGTGCAACAGTAATGGCCATTGTCGTAACAACTTCGCCAACGACACCAATAACGGCTGCTAATTTATTGCTAGGTGTAAAATCAGCATCTAAATGATGTAGTACATGACCAAAATTAGCTGCTGTTAAATCACCGGGAATGGGTGGTTCGGTATCTTTATAAATATGTCTAACCTTTAAATCGATAGTGTTACGATCACCGTGTTGTGCCATGTCAGTTAACTGTTTATAATCAGTGATTTGACTTAGTAAATAACCGAGTCCTTGAATCATGCCTCCACCTGTACCGATACCGCCTACACGACGTTGTGATTGGCCGTCGAAATAATGTAGTGACGTACCGGTACCAACATTTGCAAAAATATAATCTGCTAAGTCATGGCCTTGCTCTTTTAACAAAATACCTAGTCCTTGAGATGCAGCATCAAACTCTACAAAAATTTGTGCAGGAATGTTGATGTTTTCAGCAATGACACCTGCATTACCTCCAGTTAAGCATAATTTTTCAATTTGCTGTTGGTTTAACCATTCCACAACTTGATCAATATTTTTAGTTAATTCAGTTTTAAAAGTACGTTGGTTATCTTGCTCTTGAACGATTTTAATTAGTGTACCGCCAGCGTCAATGCCAACTTTCATAAGATTCCCACCTCATTATTAATGTCTATCCTTAAATAATAGTATAGTAAAATGACTAAAAAACAAGTAATAATAGTAATTATTAACAAATTTGATGCCATTGTATTTCAACATTGTAAGCGTATCGCAATTAATGTATTACAAACGTAGACGTTAAGTTATATATATTATTTTCTAGGAATTTTGAAGTTGTATAGGATTGTTAGTTAGTGACGCAATATTAAAAGTAGTTCGTACGCAGTGTATTTGTAAGTCTCTGATTAAAATGATAAGTAATGAGGAGTAGCACATTAATTTTAAAATTCAAAAAATATAAATAAGTAATTTATTTAACTTAGAGCAAATAATGGTATCGTAGTGAAATAATAGGTAAAATAATATGGGGATTCATGCTTCATATATAAAAAGATAGGGGTTAAATATATGGCTAAAGAACTTTGTTTTGAAGGTATCACTTTAAAAGCATTTGATGAACAATATCGTTCAGCAATTAATGATTTTGACTTGAATGAAAGACAACAAATATATTCATCTTTACCTAAAGAAGTTATTGATGATGCAATTAATGATGCTGATAGGATTGCTAACGTAGCAATAAACGATAAAAATGAAGTGGTGGGCTTTTTTGTATTACATCGTTACTATCAGCATGAAGGTTATGATACACCTGAAAATGTCGTTTATATTCGTTCATTATCGATTAATGAAAAATATCAAGGTTTTGGATATGGCACGAAAATAATGATGTCATTGCCGCAATATGTTCAAGGTGTATTTCCTGATTTTAATCATCTATATCTAGTAGTAGATGCGGAAAATGACAATGCTTGGAACCTTTACGAACGTGCTGGATTCATGCATACAGCGACTAAAGAAGAAGGACCAATTGGCAAAGAACGACTATATTACTTGGACTTAGATTCAAAACATGTTTCGTCATTAAAGCTTGAAGAAGAAAGTCGTTCAGAAGTGACCAATGTACATATCATTAATTTAATGATTGATGGCCAAAAGGTTGGCTTTATCGCATTGGAGCAGATTGGTGAACGCATGAACATTGCTGCTATTGAAGTGGATAAATCATATCGCTTTAATGGTATTGGTTCAAGTGCGCTGCGACAATTGCCAACTTACTTAAGAAAAAACTATGACAACCTTAATGTGATTACGATGATTCTGTTTGGAGAGAATAATGATTTTAAACCATTATGTCTAAATAGTAATTTCGTTGAAATCGAACAAACTGATGATTATGTCGTTTTTGAAAAATATTTAAATTACTAACAGTGATTGCGAAATATGATATTGTCATTTATAATTTAGTTTTGTTACTATATATAAATGAATTCAGACGTATAAATTTAGATTATATCCTTCGAAAGGAAGTATTGGGCAATGAAAATTCAAGATTATACAAAACAAATGGTTGATGAAAAATCATTTATTGATATGGCTTATACATTATTGAATGATAAAGGCGAAACAATGAACTTATATGATATCATCGATGAATTTAGAGCGTTAGGTGATTATGAGTATGAAGAAATTGAAAATCGTGTTGTACAATTTTACACGGATTTAAACACAGATGGTCGTTTTTTAAATGTTGGAGAAAATTTATGGGGATTACGTGATTGGTATTCGGTAGATGATATTGAAGAGAAAATCGCACCAACTATTCAAAAATTCGATATTCTGGATGCAGATGATGAAGAAGATCAAAACTTAAAATTATTGGGCGAAGATGAAATGGATGACGACGATGATATTCCAGCTCAAACAGATGATCAAGAAGAACTAAATGATCCAGAAGATGAGCAGGTTGAAGAAGAAATCAATCATTCGGATATAGTCATTGAAGAAGATGAAGATGAACTAGACGAAGACGAAGAAGTGTTTGAAGACGAAGAAGACTTCAACGATTAATTTTTTGTTTGACTTTTAGTTGAAAGATGATAAAATTTTATTCGGGCTCCTTTAAATAGGACACGTGTATAAAATTTATACGCTCCCCTTACAGAATTTGTGAGAGGGAGCGTTTTTTTATTTAATTGAGTAAATCAAGAAATGATAACGCAAAAATCAAAGTTGTAAATGATATACATAGTGACATAGCAGTATGGAAACGGTAAGTAAACAGAATTTAATTTTGTCGAATTCGACAAATAAACAACTTGAATGAGCTTGCTTTAATGTTATGTTTTACGTAATTTTTACAATTGATGAGGAAGCATTCCCTTTAATAATTAGGAGGTCAAGACATGACAAAATTTATTTTTGTAACAGGTGGCGTAGTTTCATCATTAGGGAAGGGTATTACAGCATCTTCTCTAGGTAGATTATTAAAAGATAGAGGTCTAAATGTAACAATTCAAAAATTCGATCCATACTTAAATGTTGACCCAGGTACAATGAGTCCTTATCAACATGGTGAAGTATTCGTAACGGATGATGGTGCAGAAACTGACCTAGACTTAGGACATTACGAAAGATTTATCGATATTAATTTAAACAAGTTTTCAAATGTGACAGCCGGTAAAGTGTATTCACACGTATTGAAAAAAGAACGTCGTGGTGATTACTTAGGTGGAACAGTTCAAGTTATTCCGCATATTACAAATGAAATTAAAGAACGTTTATTACTTGCAGGGGAAAGTACGAATGCAGACGTTGTTATCACTGAAATTGGCGGTACAACAGGTGATATTGAGTCATTACCGTTTATTGAAGCGATTCGTCAAATTCGTAGCGATTTAGGTAGAGAAAATGTTATGTATGTTCACTGTACATTACTGCCTTATATTAAAGCTGCTGGAGAAATGAAAACGAAGCCAACACAACATAGTGTTAAAGAATTACGAGGCTTAGGTATTCAACCAGACTTAATCGTTGTAAGAACTGAATATGAAATGACACAAGATTTAAAAGATAAAATTGCATTATTCTGTGACATTAATAAAGAAAGTGTTATTGAATGTCGTGATGCAGACTCTTTATACGAAATTCCATTACAATTAAGCCAACAAAATATGGATGATATCGTTATTAAACGTTTACAATTAAACGCGAAATATGAAACACAGCTTGATGAATGGAAACAGTTGTTAGATATCGTTAATAATTTAGATGGTAAAATTACAATTGGTTTAGTAGGTAAATATGTTAGCTTACAAGATGCATATTTATCAGTTGTTGAATCATTGAAACATGCTGGATATCCTTTTGCCAAAGATATTGACATTAGATGGATTGATTCAAGTGAAGTAACAGATGAAAATGCAGCCGAATACCTTGCAGATGTCGACGGTATTTTAGTACCAGGTGGATTTGGTTTCCGTGCAAGTGAAGGTAAAATTAGTGCAATTAAGTATGCTAGAGAAAACAATGTACCATTCTTTGGTATTTGTTTAGGAATGCAACTTGCAACAGTTGAATTTTCAAGAAACGTATTAGGCCTTGAAGGCGCACATTCAGCTGAATTAGACCCAGCAACACCATACCCAATTATAGATTTATTACCAGAACAAAAAGATATCGAAGATTTAGGTGGTACATTACGCTTAGGCTTATATCCATGTTCAATTAAAGAAGGCACATTGGCACAAGATGTTTATGGTAAAGCGGAAATTGAAGAAAGACATCGTCATCGTTATGAATTTAATAATGACTATAGAGAACAATTAGAAGCAAATGGTATGGTAATTTCTGGTACAAGTCCAGATGGACGTTTAGTAGAAATGGTAGAGATTCCGACAAATGATTTCTTTATTGCTTGTCAATTCCACCCAGAATTCTTATCTAGACCAAATCGTCCGCACCCGATTTTTAAATCATTTATTGAAGCTTCGTTAAAATATCAACAAAATAAATAAATTTGCTAATAAAACCGGTACTTTCATTGTTAAACATTGAAAGTACCGGTTTTTCATATAATTTTAATATTATGTTAGTGACAAGGTATGAAATAACAATAGTGACTTTTATAATTCTAAGTCTCTTGTCATTTCAATCATTTGTGTATAAATGTCATAGTATACATAATTCAATGCCATCGCATGTGGTTGGACAATCTTATCGTAATCTTCAGTGTAGACTATAGGTCTTGGTGTAGATAAATCGATAAAATGTACGAGATGATCAGGGAAATCATCTGTTTTAGGTTTGTTGCTTATTAAGACCACATCGATATCTAAGTCGATAAGTTTTTGAATATCTAATGCAACTTGATCATTATAAAATGGTGCGAATAATAATACACGATCAGTTGAGTCAATTTCTTTAAAGTCTTTAATAGCGTCAAGTTTTCGGCTAGATTTTAAACGCTCATCACTATGTAGAATGAAACTTTCGAAAAACTGTAAATCATCATAACCTTTTACATAAACATAACCTTCGCCACCAATTGCTTGAATTAAACATTGGGCGGCCATTTGAATTTCTAAAGATTGTTTTTCTAGCCTATTAAAGATACCTATTAGTTGTGTGTTTAAGATTTTTGACATCTTTATCCTCCAATCTACTTATAAAATATTGTAATTAATGACTACATATTATGCAACGGCTTAAATTGTATAAAAATGTATACGTTTGCATTTAGTATAACTATCGCATTTTTCAAAAAATACACATTTAATCTGCAGTATTTCAATGCATTGACGCTATTTTTTTGATATAATTACTTTGAAAAATACGTGCGTAAGCACTCAAGGAGGAACTTTCATGCCTTTAGTTTCAATGAAAGAAATGTTAATTGATGCAAAAGAAAATGGTTATGCGGTAGGTCAATACAATATTAATAACCTAGAATTCACTCAAGCAATTTTAGAAGCGTCACAAGAAGAAAACGCACCTGTAATTTTAGGTGTTTCTGAAGGTGCTGCTCGTTACATGAGCGGTTTCTACACAATTGTTAAAATGGTTGAAGGGTTAATGCATGACTTAAACATCACTATTCCTGTAGCAATCCATTTAGACCATGGTTCAAGCTTTGAAAAATGTAAAGAAGCTATCGATGCTGGTTTCACATCAGTAATGATCGATGCTTCACACAGCCCATTCGAAGAAAACGTAGCAACAACTAAAAAAGTTGTTGAATACGCTCATGAAAAAGGTGTTTCTGTAGAAGCTGAATTAGGTACTGTTGGTGGACAAGAAGATGATGTTGTAGCAGACGGCATCATTTATGCTGATCCTAAAGAATGTCAAGAACTAGTTGAAAAAACTGGTATCGATGCATTAGCGCCAGCATTAGGTTCAGTTCATGGTCCATACAAAGGTGAACCAAAATTAGGATTCAAAGAAATGGAAGAAATCGGTTTATCAACTGGTTTACCATTAGTATTACACGGTGGTACTGGTATCCCAACTAAAGATATCCAAAAAGCAATTCCATTTGGTACAGCTAAAATTAACGTAAACACTGAAAACCAAATCGCTTCAGCAAAAGCAGTTCGTGACGTTTTAAATAACGACAAAGAAGTTTACGATCCTCGTAAATACTTAGGACCTGCACGTGAAGCTATCAAAGAAACAGTTAAAGGTAAAATTAAAGAGTTCGGTACTTCAAACCGCGCTAAATAATTAATATTTAGTCTTTAAGTTATTAATAACGTAGGGATATTAATTTTAAAAGAAGCAGACAAAATGGTGTTTGCTTCTTTTTTATGTTGTATAAGTAATAAATAAAACAGTTTGATTTTAAAATGAAAGCGTAAAAATGGTAAAATATATCAAAATTGATTGTGATATAATTATAAGGAAAATGAGCAATTTATGAAAAAAGTTTACGTGAAAACCGTAGAATTAAAACTAAATAATTGTCAAAACAACGTCAATATTTAGTTGAATAATCAGACTTTAGACCATGGTCAAGTGGGGAAGAACAGCATATATTAGTAAAGGTGAATGATTTGTTATTAATCAATCGAAAATAGAAAGACAAGATTTTAACGATTAAAATAAACTATTTTACAAATAAAGTAAAATTAATTTATAATGCTAATAATGCAAAAAATTAAAAAGTAATGGACAAAGGAGATAAATGATATGGCTCAAGAGGTAATAAAAATAAGAGGTGGACGCACACTAAATGGGGAAGTTAATATCAGTGGCGCGAAAAACAGTGCTGTAGCTATCATTCCTGCAACATTATTAGCTCAAGGACATGTGAAATTAGAAGGGTTACCGCAAATCTCTGATGTTAAAACTTTAGTGAGTTTATTAGAAGATTTAAATATTAAGGCATCACTAAATGGTATGGAATTAGAAGTTGATACAACTGAAATACAAAATGCTGCATTACCAAATAATAAAGTTGAATCATTACGTGCTTCATACTATATGATGGGTGCCATGTTAGGTAGATTTAAAAAATGTGTGATTGGTTTACCGGGAGGATGTCCACTTGGGCCACGTCCAATTGATCAACATATTAAAGGATTTAAAGCTTTAGGTGCTGAAATTGATGAATCAAGTACGACATCAATGAAAATCGAAGCTAAAGAGTTAAAAGGTGCACATATTTTTCTAGATATGGTTAGCGTAGGTGCAACAATTAACATTATGCTAGCTGCAGTTTATGCAACAGGACAAACTGTAATTGAAAATGCTGCTAAAGAACCGGAAGTAGTTGATGTTGCTAACTTCTTAACAAGTATGGGAGCTAATATTAAGGGAGCGGGTACATCAACAATTAAAATCAATGGCGTCAAAGAATTACATGGTTCTGAGTATCAAGTTATACCTGATAGAATTGAAGCAGGCACATATATGTGTATCGCTGCAGCATGTGGAGAAAATGTTATATTAAATAATATTGTTCCGAAACATGTAGAAACATTAACTGCTAAATTTAGTGAATTAGGTGTGAATGTTGATGTAAGAGACGAAAGAATTCGCATCAATAATAATGCGCCATATCAATTTGTTGATATTAAAACACTAGTATATCCAGGTTTTGCTACTGATTTGCAACAGCCTATTACACCATTATTATTTATGGCAAATGGTCCTTCATTTGTAACTGATACGATTTATCCGGAGCGTTTTAAACATGTTGAAGAATTAAAGCGCATGGGTGCAAATATTGAAGTTGACGAAGGCACAGCAACGATAAAGCCATCAACATTACATGGTGCTGAAGTTTATGCTAGCGATTTAAGAGCAGGAGCTTGTTTAATTATTGCTGGTTTAATTGCTGAGGGTGTAACTACAATTTACAATGTAAAACATATTTATAGAGGTTATACAGATATTGTAGAACACTTAAAAGCTTTAGGTGCAGATATTTGGACGGAAACTGTATAGATTTATCTTGTTTTGTGGTATAATAATTATACTGATTAAAAAAGGGTGTTCGTTTACATTCTAAATTTATTGATGAGAGGTGAAGATGATGGAAGTATGTCCGTATCTCGAAGAAACTTTTAAAATACTTGGTAGAAGTTGGAATGGATTAATCATTAATTATCTCTCAAGATGTAATGACTGTTCAGCACACTTTTCCGATATGAAAAGAGATTTGAAAACAATAACACCACGTGCTTTAAGTCTTAAGTTGTCAGAGCTTGCACAATGGGAGTTAGTTGAGAAGCAAATCATTTCTACGAGTCCAGTACAAATTATTTATGTGCTAACTGAAAAAGGTAAAGCGTTAGCAGAGGCTTTACATCCAATTGAAGCATGGGCGCAATCATATGTCGATTTAACAGATCAACGTACTGCTAAATAATTACATGACGTTTAAACATAGCATTGATTATAACTATTTCTAAGTCTTCGCATTATTTGCGATGATGTGGGAATAGTTATTTTTATTTAAAAATATAAAAAAATAGATGCAGCAAAATTTTAAAGCATTTTATTTTGAACATATTAAAAGGGAGCGTATCATAATGGAATGTAATGTTTATATCGTATGCATTACGGATAAATAATATATAAATCATTCTTGAGGAGTGAAAGAATAATGAGAGACTACACAAAGCAATACATTAATGGCGAATGGGTAGAAAGTAATAGTAATGAAACGATAGAAGTTATAAATCCAGCAACCGAAGAAGTAATCGGGAAAGTTGCTAAAGGCAATAAAGCTGATGTTGATAAAGCTGTCGAGGCGGCAGACAATGTTTATTTAGAGTTCCGTCATACATCTGTGAAAGAAAGACAAGCGTTATTAGATAAAATTGTAAAAGAATATGAAAACAGAAAAGACGATATTGTACAAGCTATTACGGATGAATTAGGTGCTCCTTTATCATTATCTGAGCGTGTCCATTATCAAATGGGACTAAACCATTTTGTTGCAGCGAGAGACGCATTAGATAACTACGAATTTGAAGAACGCCGCGGAGATGATTTAGTTGTTAAAGAAGCAATCGGTGTATCTGGCTTAATTACACCGTGGAACTTCCCTACAAACCAAACATCATTAAAATTAGCAGCAGCATTTGCGGCTGGTAGTCCAGTTGTACTTAAACCATCTGAAGAAACACCATTTGCAGCTGTTATTTTAGCTGAGATTTTTGATAAAGTCGGTGTTCCTAAAGGTGTATTTAACCTTGTTAATGGTGATGGTGCTGGCGTTGGGAATCCTTTATCTGAGCATCCTAAAGTACGCATGATGTCATTTACAGGATCAGGCCCTACTGGTTCTAAAATTATGGAAAAAGCTGCTAAAGATTTTAAAAAGGTATCATTAGAGCTTGGTGGCAAATCACCATACATCGTCCTAGATGACGTAGATATTAAAGAAGCGGCTAAAGCAACAACAGGCAAAGTTGTTAATAATACTGGTCAAGTATGTACAGCTGGTACACGAGTTTTAGTGCCTAAAAAAATTAAAGATGCATTCTTAGCTGAATTAAAAGAACAATTTAGCCAAGTGCGTGTCGGTAATCCAAGAGAAGATGGTACGCAAGTAGGCCCTATCATTAGTAAAAAACAATTTGATCAAGTACAAAATTATATTAATAAAGGTATTGAAGAAGGTGCTGAATTATTTTATGGTGGTCCTGGTAAACCAGAAGGACTTGAAAAAGGATACTTTGCACGTCCGACAATTTTTATTAATGTGGATAATCAAATGACGATAGCACAAGAAGAAATTTTTGGGCCAGTAATGTCAGTTATCACTTATAACGATTTAGATGAAGCGATTCAAATTGCAAATGATACAAAATATGGTTTGGCAGGATATGTTATTGGTAAGGACAAAGAAACATTGCATAAAGTAGCTCGTTCTATTGAAGCAGGTACAGTAGAAATAAACGAAGCAGGTAGAAAGCCAGATTTACCATTTGGTGGCTATAAACAATCTGGTTTAGGTCGTGAATGGGGCGATTATGGTATTGAAGAGTTCTTAGAAGTGAAATCTATAGCTGGATATTTTAAATAAATTTGATTTTTGAATTAAAAATCGCAATAAAACAGTGCACATGACTAATTAAGTTTTGTGTACTGTTTTAATTTTGCAATTTTTATAAATAGATTTTGTAATTAAAATAAAAATTTGCTATAGTTATTCATGTATTTAAAAGGTTGGGGATTAGCATAATGGGATTGTGCTAGCACAGTTATTTATGCATTGTCATGCCTATCTATTACTTACTAACTAAAAAATAATGAAATGGGTGTAAACTATATGCCTGAAAGAGAACGTACATCTCCTCAGTATGAATCATTCCACGAATTGTACAAGAACTATACTACCAAGGAACTCACTCAAAAAGCTAAAACTCTTAAGTTGACGAACTATAGTAAATTAAATAAAAAAGAACTTGTTCTAGCTATTATGGAAGCACAAATGGAAAAAGATGGTAACTATTATATGGAAGGTATCTTAGATGATATACAACCAGATGGTTATGGTTTTTTAAGAACAGTGAACTATTCTAAAGGGGAAAAAGATATTTATATATCTGCTAGCCAAATTCGTCGTTTTGAAATTAAACGTGGGGATAAAGTAACTGGGAAAGTTAGAAAACCTAAAGATAACGAAAAATATTATGGCTTATTACAAGTTGACTTTGTCAATGACCATAACGCAGAAGAAGTGAAGAAACGTCCGCATTTCCAAGCTTTGACACCACTTTATCCAGATGAGCGTATTAAATTAGAGACAGAAACACAAAATTATTCAACGCGCATCATGGATTTAGTAACACCGATTGGTTTAGGTCAACGTGGTTTAATAGTGGCGCCACCTAAAGCAGGTAAAACATCGTTATTAAAAGAAATAGCGAATGCAATCAGTACGAACAAACCAGATGCAAAGCTATTTATTTTGTTAGTTGGCGAGCGTCCTGAAGAGGTAACAGATTTAGAACGCTCAGTAGAAGCTGCTGAAGTCGTTCATTCAACGTTTGACGAACCACCAGAACACCATGTTAAAGTAGCTGAATTATTACTTGAACGTGCAAAGCGTTTAGTAGAAATTGGGGAAGATGTCATTATTTTAATGGATTCTATAACGAGATTAGCACGCGCTTATAACTTAGTTATTCCACCAAGTGGTCGTACATTATCAGGTGGTTTAGATCCTGCATCTTTACACAAACCAAAAGCATTCTTCGGTGCAGCGAGAAATATTGAAGCGGGTGGAAGTTTAACAATACTTGCAACTGCATTAGTTGATACGGGTTCACGTATGGACGATATGATTTACGAAGAATTTAAAGGAACAGGTAACATGGAGTTACATTTAGATCGTAAATTGTCTGAACGTCGTATCTTCCCTGCAATTGATATTGGCAGAAGTTCAACGCGTAAAGAAGAATTGTTGATAAGTAAATCTGAATTAGACACATTATGGCAATTAAGAAATCTATTCACTGACTCAACTGACTTTACTGAAAGATTTATTCGCAAACTTAAAAGGTCTAAGAATAATGAAGATTTCTTCAAGCAGCTACAAAAGTCTGCAGAAGAAAGTACTAAAACGGGTCGACCTATAATTTAATAAACATTATATAGGGGCTTGCGTTTTGAATTAATTACCTTTATAATTACACAGTATTGGGTAAAAACTCACAAATAACTCTGTTCCAGATGGTTCAGGGCAAAGGAGCTGAAAATAATGAAACAAGGAATTCATCCTGAGTATCACCAAGTAATCTTTTTAGATACTACTACAAACTTCAAATTCTTAAGCGGTTCTACAAAAACATCTTCAGAAATGATGGAGTGGGAAGATGGAAAAGAATACCCAGTTATTCGTTTAGATATTTCATCTGATTCACATCCATTCTACACTGGACGTCAAAAATTCGCTGCTGCGGATGGACGTGTGGAACGTTTCAACAAAAAGTTTGGTCTTAAATCAAACAACTAATATAGTAATCGTTAAGCTGTCTGCATCCTATAATGGAATTGTAGACAGCTTTTTTATTTATAAGCGTAGTAAGGGTATATACTTATGACTGTGTTCAAAGAAGTGACTCAATACCATGTTGTTAATACATAATGATAAATTTCCCCCTTTATTAAAGTTTGTATTGAGTAGAAACACCGCACGAATAAGAAGCAACAAATTAGAATAGCTGTATATAAATATGCAAGACAAATTTATAAAATAATTGTTCATGTACAATATCGATATAATTATGAAAAAGACATTTATGAATATTTGAAATATGATATAATAAAGCGATTATGTTTTGAAAAAGGTGGAACTCTCAATGTATGAAACTTACCATTCCGGTTGGATAGAATGTATTACAGGTAGTATGTTTAGCGGTAAATCCGAAGAACTAATAAGACGTCTAAGAAGGGGTATATACGCTAAACAAAAAGTCGTTGTATTTAAACCGGCGATTGATGATCGATATCATAAAGAAAAAGTGGTCTCTCATAATGGTAATGCCATTGAAGCGATTAATATTTCTAAAGCAAGTGAAATTATGACGCACGACTTAACTAATGTTGATGTTATAGGAATAGACGAAGTGCAATTTTTTGACGATGAAATTGTAAGTATAGTAGAAAAACTATCAGCAGATGGACACCGTGTTATTGTTGCTGGATTAGATATGGATTTTAGGGGCGAACCGTTCGAACCAATGCCTAAATTGATGGCTGTCAGTGAACAAGTAACGAAACTTCAAGCAGTTTGTGCTGTTTGTGGTTCTTCATCTAGTAGAACGCAACGATTAATAAATGGTAAACCAGCTAAAATCGATGATCCGATTATCTTAGTAGGTGCCAATGAAAGTTATGAGCCACGTTGTCGCGCGCACCATATCGTAGCACCTAGTGATAATAATAAGGAGGAATTATAAGTGTTTGATCAATTAGATATTGTAGAAGAAAGATACGAACAGTTAAATGAACTGTTAAGTGACCCAGATGTTGTAAATGATTCAGATAAATTACGTAAATATTCTAAAGAGCAAGCTGATTTACAAAAAACTGTAGATGTTTATCGTAACTATAAAGCTAAAAAAGAAGAATTAGCTGATATTGAAGAAATGTTAAGTGAGACTGATGATAAAGAAGAAGTAGAAATGTTAAAAGAGGAGAGTAATGGTATTAAAGCTGAACTTCCAAATCTTGAAGAAGAGCTTAAAATATTATTGATTCCTAAAGATCCTAATGATGACAAAGACGTTATTGTAGAAATAAGAGCAGCAGCAGGTGGTGATGAGGCTGCGATTTTTGCTGGTGATTTAATGCGTATGTATTCAAAGTATGCTGAATCACAAGGATTCAAAACTGAAATAGTAGAAGCGTCTGAAAGTGACCATGGTGGTTACAAAGAAATTAGTTTCTCAGTTTCTGGTAATGGCGCGTATAGTAAATTGAAATTTGAAAATGGTGCGCACCGCGTTCAACGTGTGCCTGAAACAGAATCAGGTGGACGTATTCATACTTCAACAGCTACAGTGGCAGTTTTACCAGAAGTTGAAGATGTAGAAATTGAAATTAGAAATGAAGATTTAAAAATCGACACGTATCGTTCAAGTGGTGCAGGTGGTCAGCACGTAAACACAACTGACTCTGCAGTACGTATTACCCATTTACCAACTGGTGTCATTGCAACATCTTCTGAGAAGTCTCAAATTCAAAACCGTGAAAAAGCAATGAAAGTGTTAAAAGCACGTTTATACGATATGAAAGTTCAAGAAGAACAACAAAAGTATGCGTCACAACGTAAATCAGCAGTCGGTACTGGTGATCGTTCAGAACGTATTCGAACTTATAATTATCCACAAAGCCGTGTAACAGACCATCGTATAGGTCTAACGCTTCAAAAATTAGGGCAAATTATGGAAGGCCATTTAGAAGAAATTATAGATGCACTGACTTTATCAGAGCAGACAGATAAATTGAAAGAACTTAATAATGGTGAATTATAAAGAAAAGTTAGATGAAGCAATTCATTTAACACAACAAAAAGGGTTTGAACAAACACGAGCTGAATGGTTAATGTTAGATGTATTTCAATGGACGCGTACGGACTTTGTAGTCCACATGCATGATGATATGCCGAAAGCGATGATTATGAAGTTCGACTTAGCATTACAACGTATGTTATTAGGAGAGCCTATACAGTATATAGTTGGCTTTGCCTCATTTTATGGTAGAACGTTTGATGTAAACTCAAATTGTTTGATACCAAGACCTGAAACTGAAGAAGTAATGTTGCATTTCTTACAACAGTTAGAAGATGATGCAACAATCGTAGATATCGGAACGGGTAGTGGTGTACTTGCAATTACTTTGAAATGTGAAAAGCCGGATTTAAATGTTATTGCTACTGATATTTCACTTGAAGCAATGAATATGGCTCGTAATAATGCTGAGAAGCATCAATCACAAATACAATTTTTAACAGGGGATGCATTAAAGCCCTTAATTAATGAAGATATCAAGTTGAACGGCTTGATATCTAATCCACCATATATAGATGAAAAAGATATGGTTACGATGTCTCCAACGGTTACGAGATTCGAACCACATCAGGCATTGTTTGCAGATAACCATGGATATGCTATTTATGAATCAATCATTGAAGATTTACCTCACGTTATGGAAAAAGGCAGCCCAGTTGTTTTTGAAATTGGTTACAATCAAGGTGAGGCACTTAAATCAATAATTTTAAATAAATTTCCTGACAAAAAAATCGACATTATTAAAGATATAAATGGCCACGATCGAATCGTCTCATTTAAATGGTAATTAGAAGTTATGCCTTTGCTATGATTAGTTAAGTGCATAGCTTTTTGCTTTATATTATGATAAATAAGAAAGGCGTGATTAAGTTGGATACTAAAATTTGGGATGTTAGAGAATATAATGAAGATTTACAGCAATATCCTAAAATTAATGAAATAAAAGACATTGTTTTAAACGGTGGTTTAATAGGTTTACCAACTGAAACAGTTTATGGACTTGCAGCAAATGCGACAGATGAAGAAGCTGTAGCTAAAATATATGAAGCTAAAGGCCGTCCATCTGACAATCCGCTTATTGTTCATATACACAGTAAAGGTCAATTAAAAGATTTTACATATACTTTGGATCCACGCGTAGAAAAGTTAATGCAGGCATTCTGGCCGGGCCCTATTTCGTTTATATTGCCGTTAAAGCCAGGCTATCTATGTCGAAAAGTTTCTGGAGGTTTATCATCAGTTGCTGTTAGAATGCCAAGCCATTCTGTAGGTAGACAATTATTACAAATCATAAATGAACCTCTAGCTGCTCCAAGTGCTAATTTAAGTGGTAGACCTTCACCAACAACTTTCAATCATGTATATCAAGATTTGAATGGCCGTATCGATGGTATTGTTCAAGCTGAACAAAGTGAAGAAGGATTAGAAAGTACGGTTTTAGATTGCACATCTTTTCCTTATAAAATTGCAAGACCTGGTTCTATAACAGCAGCAATGATTACAGAAATACTTCCGAATAGTATCGCCCATGCTGATTATAATGATACTGAACAGCCAATTGCACCAGGTATGAAGTATAAGCATTACTCACCCAATACACCACTTACAATTATTACAGATATTGAGAGCAAAATTGGAAATGACGGTAAAGATTGGTCTTCTATAGCTTTTATTGTGCCGAGTAATAAGGTGGCGTTTATACCAAGTGAAGCGCAATTCATTCAATTATGTCAGGATGACAATGATGTTAAACAAGCAAGTCATAATCTTTATGATGTGTTACATTCACTTGATGAAAATGAAAATATTTCAGCGGCGTATATATACGGCTTTGAGCTGAATGATAATACAGAAGCAATTATGAATCGCATGTTAAAAGCTGCAAGTAATCACATTATTAAAGGATGTGAACTATGAAGATTTTATTCGTTTGTACAGGTAACACATGTCGTAGCCCATTAGCGGAAAGTATTGCAAAAGAGGTTATGCCAAATCATCAATTTGAATCAAGAGGTATATTCGCTGTGAACAATCAAGGTGTTTCGAATTATGTTGAAGACTTAGTTGAAGAACATCATTTAGCTGAAACGACCTTATCGCAACAATTTACTGAAGCAGATTTGAAAGCAGATATTATTTTGACGATGTCGTATTCGCACAAAGAATTAATAGAGGCACACTTTGGTTTGCAAAATCATGTTTTCACATTGCATGAATATGTAAAAGAAGCAGGAGAAGTTATAGATCCATACGGTGGAACAAAAGAAATGTATGTACATACCTATGAAGAACTTGTAAGTTTAATTTTAAAATTAAAAGATATTATTTGCTAGTAGGAATTCTGTATAATTAGTATATGTTAACAGTTAAATAAGTTATAATAGAGGAGTGTAGCACTTTGCTATATTCCTTTTTTATTTTTAGGAAGGGTGGGCTTTTATGAAAGATTTGACAATGTTATTAGACGAATTAAAAGATATGTCCTTTTTTAATAAAGGAGATATATGTTTAATTGGATGTTCAACATCGGAAGTCATTGGCGAAAAAATAGGGACTGTCGGTTCGATGGAAGTTGCAGAAACTATTTTTAATGCATTAGATGTTGTGAGTAAAGAGACAGGCGTTACTTTTGCTTTTCAAGGATGTGAACATATCAACAGAGCGATAACAATAGAAAAATCTCAGTATAATCCATTAACAATGGAAGAAGTTTCCGTCGTTCCAGATGTACATGCTGGAGGGAGTTTGGCAACATACGCTTTTCAGCATATGAAGGATCCGATCGTGGTCGAACATATTACTGTTCCTTGTGGAATTGATATTGGTCAAACGTTAATAGGCATGCATATTAAACATGTATGTGTACCTGTAAGGACCTCAGTAAAGCAAGTAGGACAGGCAATTGTAACTATTGCCACATCTAGGCCGAAAAAGATTGGTGGCGAACGTGCTAAATACCAATAAGTTTTTTTGAAAGAAGGGGAGATTTTATGTCTTATATCACCAAGCAAGATAAAGTTATCGCAGAAGCAATCGAGAGAGAATTTCAGAGACAAAATAGCAACATAGAGTTAATCGCATCGGAAAATTTTGTATCGGAAGCGGTTATGGAAGCACAAGGTTCAGTGTTGACTAATAAGTATGCTGAAGGCTATCCAGGACGCCGATATTATGGTGGCTGTGAGTTTGTAGATGTTACTGAAAGCATCGCAATTGATCGTGCTAAAGCATTGTTTGGAGCTGAACATGTCAATGTTCAACCACATTCAGGTTCACAAGCGAACATGGCTGTTTACTTAGTTGCATTAGAAATGGGCGACACAGTTTTAGGTATGAATTTGAGTCATGGTGGTCACTTGACACATGGAGCGCCTGTTAATTTTAGTGGTAAATTCTACAATTTCGTTGAATATGGAGTAGATAAAGACACAGAACGAATCAATTATGATGAAGTTCGTAAATTAGCGTTAGAGCATAAGCCTAAGCTTATTGTGGCAGGAGCATCAGCATATTCAAGAACAATTGACTTCAAAAAGTTTAAAGAAATCGCAGATGAAGTAAACGCTAAGTTAATGGTAGACATGGCACATATTGCAGGATTAGTAGCGGCAGGTTTACATCCAAATCCAGTAGAATATGCTGATTTTGTAACAACTACAACACACAAAACATTACGCGGACCACGTGGTGGTATGATTTTATGTAAGGAAGAATATAAAAAAGACATAGATAAAACAATTTTCCCTGGTATTCAAGGTGGACCTCTTGAGCATGTTATTGCAGCAAAAGCAGTTGCTTTTGGAGAAGCGTTAGAAAATAATTTCAAAACGTATCAACAACAAGTGGTTAAAAACGCAAAAGTTCTTGCAGAAGCATTAATTAATGAAGGATTTAGAATTGTTTCTGGCGGTACAGATAATCACTTAGTAGCTGTTGATGTAAAAGGGTCTATAGGACTTACTGGTAAAGAAGCTGAAGAGACTTTAGATTCAGTTGGTATCACATGTAACAAAAATACCATTCCGTTCGATCAAGAAAAACCTTTTGTAACGAGTGGTATACGTTTAGGTACACCTGCTGCAACAACGCGTGGATTTGATGAAAAAGCTTTTGAGGAAGTTGCAAAAATCATCAGTTTAGCATTGAAAAATAGTAAAGATGAAGAAAAATTACAACAAGCTAAAGAACGCGTTGCGAAATTAACAGCTGAATATCCTCTATATCAATAAACATACACAAAGATAGGAGTAATTTTTATGAGTAAAGTACACGTTTTCGATCATCCATTAATTCAACACAAACTAAGCTATATTAGAGATGTAAATACAGGTACTAAAGAATTTAGAGAACTTGTAGACGAAGTTGGTATGTTGATGGCATATGAAGTAACTAGAGACTTAGAGCTTCAGGATGTTGATATTGAAACGCCTGTAACTAAAATGACGGCTAAACGATTAGCTGGTAAAAAATTAGCTATCGTTCCAATTTTAAGAGCTGGTTTAGGTATGACTGATGGTATTTTAAGTTTAGTGCCTGCAGCCAGAGTTGGACATATCGGTTTGTATCGAGATCCCGAAACATTAAAGGCTGTAGAGTATTTTGCTAAGTTACCTCAAGATATTACTGAAAGACAAATCATTGTTGTTGATCCTATGTTAGCAACAGGCGCATCAGCAATTGAAGCTATTACTTCATTGAAGAAACGTGGCGCTAAAAATATTCGCTTCATGTGTTTAATTGCAGCACCAGAAGGCGTAGAAAAGATGCATGAAGCACATCCAGATGTAGATATTTATATTGCTGCACTTGATGAAAAGCTAAATGATAAAGCATATATCACACCAGGGTTAGGCGACGCTGGAGATAGATTGTTTGGTACTAAATAGAAGAATCGGAGATAAGTAGTTTGATGAAAAAGATTATGACCATATTTGGAACAAGACCCGAAGCCATAAAGATGGCTCCTTTAGTTAAAGCTTTGGAACAAGAAAAAATGCTCGAGCCAATTGTTGTTGTTACAGCACAGCATAGAGAAATGCTTGATTCAGTATTAAGTACCTTTGAAATCAAACCAAAATACGATTTGAATATTATGAAATCAGGACAGACACTTTCTGAGATAACTTCTAAATCAATCACTCAATTAGAACAAGTGATTCAATTAGAAAAACCAGACATGGTACTTGTACATGGTGATACGATGACGACATTTGCAGGTGGTTTAGCGGCATTTTATAACCAAGTGCCGATTGGACACGTTGAAGCAGGGCTTAGAAGTTATGATAAATATTCACCTTTTCCGGAAGAGGTGAATAGACAATTAGTTGGTGTATTAGCTGACTTACATTTTGCACCTACTAAAAATGCTGCATCGCATTTGTTAAGTGAAGGGAAATATTCAGAAAGTGTTGTTGTCACTGGTAATACTGCGATTGATGCTATGAAATATACAGTTGATGACAATTATAAATCTAACATCATGGATAAATACCATGACAAAAAATTCATTCTTATGACAGCACACCGACGAGAAAATATCGGGAAACCCATGGAAAATATATTTAAAGCGGTTAGACGCTTAATAGATGAGTATACTGATTTAGCGCTGGTATATCCAATGCATAAAAACCCGAAAGTTCGAGAGGTGGCTCAAAAGATTTTAGGTAGTCATGACAGAATTGAATTGATTGAACCTTTGGACGTAGTAGATTTCCATAATTTTGCTAAAAAATCTTATTTTATTTTGACAGATTCAGGTGGAATTCAGGAAGAAGCGCCATCATTTAATAAGCCAGTTTTAGTTTTGCGAAGCGTTACAGAACGTCCTGAAGGTGTTGAAGCTGGCACATTAAAAGTCATTGGAACAAATAAGCAAAATGTGTATCAAGCTGCAAAAGAATTAATCGATGATGAGAGATTATATCATCAAATGTCTGAAGCATCTAATCCTTACGGTGATGGATTTGCTTCAGAAAGAATAGTTAATCATATTAAGTATTATTTGAATTTAATCACTGAAAAACCAAGCGATTTCTGAGGAAAATAGACTTTTTGTCTAATTGTGTCTAAATTGTGTCTAACTATGCTTATTTTTTTACAACAATTTGAATAGAATTGACACCACAAATCGCCTATATTATCATTTAGTTTGTATGAGTGGAACGGTTTTCATGATTGATATCAGTCACACGGAGGCATATAAAATGAGTCGTTTCTACAACATTTTTAAACAGTTCATTCAATATTATTTTTATCTAATAATAATATTGGGAGGATTATACCTTTATACACACCATGCATTTATCTTAGGATTAATCATTGGTGTTACTGGTTCTGCAATCAACACATGTATTTTTGAATGCTATTTAGCTAAAGCTAAAAGACCAGACACTATGCATATTTCAACTGGAAATATGTGGCGATACTTAGTTGCAATTATTGCCTGTATGATTTGGTACCTTAATAAAGCGCATGTAAGTATCATCGGTATAATTATTGGTTTAATGATTTCATATGTTGTAGTTATCATACGTCCTTTACTAAAGGTGAGCAAATAAATTAAGAAAGAGGTGAGATTATGGATCACAAATCCCCGCTCGTGAGTTGGAATTTATTCGGTTTTGATATCGTTTTCAATTTATCAAGTATATTGATGATACTTGTTACGGCGTTTCTTGTTTTTCTACTTGCTATCATTTGTACGCGTAATTTGAAAAAAAGACCAACTGGCAAACAAAATTTCGTTGAATGGATTTTTGATTTCGTGAGGGGAATCATTGAAGGTAACATGGCTTGGAAAAAAGGTGGTCAATTCCACTTCTTAGCAGTAACGCTGATTCTGTACATTTTTATAGCTAATATGTTAGGTCTTCCGTTTTCTATAGTAACGAAAGATCACACATTGTGGTGGAAATCACCGACAGCTGATGCAACAGTGACTTTAACGTTGTCTACAACGATAATACTGTTAACTCACTTTTATGGAATTAAAATGCGTGGTACGAAACAATATCTTAAAGGTTATGTACAGCCGTTTTGGCCATTGGCAATTATTAATGTTTTCGAAGAGTTCACTTCAACATTAACGCTTGGTCTGCGTTTGTACGGTAACATATTTGCAGGTGAGATACTATTAACATTACTTGCTGGCTTATTCTTTAACGAACCAGCATGGGGTTGGATTATTAGTATCCCAGGATTAATTGTTTGGCAAGCATTTTCAATATTTGTAGGAACAATCCAAGCATATATCTTTATTATGCTTTCGATGGTTTATATGTCACATAAAGTGGCAGATGAACACTAAAAATTTCAATAATTATATACAATCACAGGAGGAAATTAAATTATGAATTTAATCGCAGCAGCAATCGCAATTGGTTTATCAGCATTAGGAGCAGGTATCGGTAACGGTTTAATCGTTTCAAGAACAGTTGAAGGTGTAGCACGTCAACCAGAAGCACGTGGTCAATTAATGGGTATCATGTTCATTGGTGTAGGTTTAGTTGAGGCATTACCTATCATCGGTGTAGTAATTGCATTCATGACATTTGCTGGATAATTAACAGATAAAAGAGGTCGGGACAAAGCGCATAGGACATAATTCATGATGCATATATAGTAATATCTTTGAACTTTATTAAATAGTTGAGATATGAATGCACCATGCCTATCGCATAAATTCAGTAGGTCCTAACCTCGTCGTTTTTTCTATATAACACTAGCGATTATTTTAATGAAAGGAGTGTCATGAACCCGTGACTGAAACAGCTAACTTATTCGTTCTTGGTGCAGCTGGAGGCGTTGAGTGGGGTACTGTGATTGTACAGGTCCTAACTTTCATCGTGTTACTTGCGTTACTTAAAAAGTTCGCATGGGGTCCATTGAAAGATGTAATGGATAAACGTGAAAGAGATATTAACAGAGATATCGATGACGCAGAACAAGCTAAGTTAAATGCACAGAAACTTGAAGAAGAAAATAAACAAAAACTTAAAGAAACACAAGAAGAAGTTCAAAAGATTTTAGAAGATGCTAAGGTTCAAGCACGTCAACAGCAAGAACAAATTATTCATGAAGCAAACGTACGTGCAAACGGTATGATTGAAACAGCACAAAGTGAAATCAATAGCCAAAAAGAACGTGCCATTGCAGATATTAATAATCAAGTATCTGAACTATCAGTGTTAATTGCTTCTAAAGTTCTTAGAAAAGAAATTTCTGAACAAGACCAAAAAGCATTGGTTGACAAGTATCTAAAAGAGGCAGGCGATAAATAATGGTAAAAGTAGCTAACAAGTATGCTAAAGCATTATTTGACGTGTCATTAGATACAAATAATTTAGAGACTATTAATGAAGAATTAACAGTTATAAATGAAGCAGTAAAAGATAAAATTGAGCAATTGAAAATGGTTGACAGTAATCCAACTCAAACAGCAGAACAACGTCGTGAGTTGATTAATGGTGTATTTACTGACATTAATCCATACATTAAAAATATGATGTACGTGTTAGCAGATAATAGACATATCTCATTAATAGCTGACGTATTCAAGGCGTTCCAAAGCTTATATAACGGACACTACAATCAAGATTTTGCAACAATTGAGTCAACATATGAATTGAGTCAAGAAGAGTTAGATAAGATTGTCAAACTAGTAACTCAACAAACGAAGTTATCTAAAGTTATTGTAGATACAAAAATTAATCCAGATTTAATTGGTGGATTTAGAGTTAAAGTCGGCACAACTGTATTAGATGGTAGTGTTAGAAATGATCTTGTCCAATTACAAAGAAAATTTAGAAGAGTTAATTAATTATAAAGAGGAGTGACATAGATGGCCATAAAAGCTGAAGAAATCAGTGCATTACTTCGCTCACAAATTGAAAATTATGAGTCAGAAATGTCCGTAACTGATGTAGGTACTGTATTACAAATTGGTGATGGTATTGCATTAATTCACGGATTAAATGACGTTATGGCTGGTGAGCTAGTAGAATTCCATAACGGCGTACTTGGTTTAGCCCAAAACCTTGAAGAGTCAAACGTGGGTGTGGTTATTTTAGGACCATACACAGGTATTACTGAAGGTGACGAAGTTAAACGTACTGGTCGTATCATGGAAGTACCAGTAGGTGAAGAACTAATCGGAAGAGTTGTTAATCCATTAGGACAACCTATTGATGGACAAGGACCGATTAACACAACTAAAACACGTCCAGTAGAGAAAAAAGCTACTGGTGTAATGGATCGTAAATCAGTAGATGAGCCATTACAAACAGGTATCAAAGCAATTGATGCTTTAGTACCAATTGGTAGAGGTCAACGTGAGTTAATCATCGGTGACCGTCAAACAGGTAAAACAACAATTGCAATTGACACAATTTTGAACCAAAAAGATCAAGGTACGATTTGTATCTATGTTGCTATTGGTCAAAAAGATTCAACAGTAAGAGCAAATGTTGAAAAGTTAAGACAAGCAGGCGCTTTAGACTACACTATTGTTGTAGCAGCATCAGCTTCTGAACCTTCTCCATTATTATATATTGCACCATATTCAGGTGTAACAATGGGTGAAGAATTCATGTTTAACGGTAAACATGTTTTAATCGTTTATGATGATTTAACTAAACAAGCAGCAGCTTATCGTGAGTTATCATTATTATTACGTAGACCTCCAGGTCGTGAAGCATACCCAGGTGACGTATTCTACTTACATAGTAGATTATTAGAAAGAGCAGCAAAATTAAACGATGACTTAGGTGGCGGTTCAATTACTGCATTACCAATTATCGAAACACAAGCTGGTGATATTTCAGCTTATGTACCAACAAACGTTATTTCAATTACAGATGGACAAATCTTCTTACAATCTGATTTATTCTTCTCAGGTGTAAGACCAGCGATTAATGCTGGACAATCTGTATCTCGTGTTGGTGGATCTGCACAAATTAAAGCAATGAAGAAAGTTGCTGGTACGTTACGTCTTGACTTAGCGTCATACAGAGAACTTGAATCATTTGCACAATTCGGTTCAGACCTTGATGAATTTACTGCAAGTAAATTAGAACGTGGTAAACGTACTGTTGAAGTCTTAAAACAAGATCAAAACAAACCATTACCAGTCGAACACCAAGTGTTGATTATTTATGCATTAACAAAAGGATATTTAGATGATATTCCAGTTGTAGATATCACACGTTTTGAAGATGAGTTAAACCACTGGGCAGAATCAAATGCTACTGAACTGTTAAATGAAATCAGAGAAACTGGTGGCTTACCAGATGCTGAGAAGTTTGACACAGCAATTAACGAATTCAAAAAAAGCTTTAGCAAATCTGAATAATAAACAAGTTTAGTATAAGGTGGTGAGATAGTGGCTTCTCTTAAAGAAATAGATACTCGAATAAAATCAACCAAAAAAATGAAGCAGATTACGAAAGCGATGAACATGGTATCAAGTTCAAAACTTCGTAGAGCTGAAAAAAATACAAAACAATTCACACCATATATGGATAAAATGCAAGATGCAATTACTGCAGTTGCAGGGGCAAGTAGCAATACAAACCATCCAATGCTAAGACCTCGTAAAATTACTAGAAGTGGATATTTAGTTATCACGAGTGATAAAGGTTTAGCAGGTGCATATAGTGCAAACGTGCTTAAAAAATTGATTACTGATATTGAAGCGAAACATCAAGATAGTAGCGAATACAGTATTGTAGTTTTAGGGCAACAAGGTGTTGATTTCCTAAAAAATAGAGGTTATGACATTGAGTATTCTCAAGTAGACGTACCTGATCAACCTTCTTTCAAATCTGTTCAAGCACTAGCTAACCATGCTATAGACTTATACAGTGAAGAAGAAATTGATGAATTAAATATATACTATAGTCATTATGTCAGCGTTCTTGAAAACAAGCCTACATCTAGACAAGTATTACCATTATCTCAAGAGGATTCTAGTAAGGGGCATGGTCATTTGTCTTCTTATGAATTTGAGCCAGATAAAGAATCTATCTTAAGTGTAATCTTGCCTCAATATGTTGAGAGTTTGATTTACGGAACAATATTAGACGCAAAAGCAAGTGAGCATGCAACACGTATGACTGCGATGAAAAATGCCACTGATAATGCAACTGAACTTATTGATGACTTATCATTAGAATATAACAGAGCGAGACAAGCAGAAATTACGCAACAAATTACTGAAATTGTTGGTGGTTCCGCAGCGCTTGAATAATATTTAAAGGAGGAAAATAGCATGGGAATTGGCCGTGTAACTCAAGTTATGGGTCCTGTAATTGATGTTCGATTTGAACATAACGAAGTTCCTAAAATTAATAACGCCTTGGTTATTGATGTGCCTAAAGAAGAAGGTACAATACAACTAACATTAGAAGTTGCGCTGCAATTAGGTGACGACGTTGTTCGTACAATTGCGATGGATTCAACTGATGGTGTCCAAAGAGGCATGGATGTAAAAGATACAGGCAAAGAAATTAGTGTACCTGTTGGTGACGAAACATTAGGTCGTGTATTTAATGTACTAGGTGAAACAATTGACCTTAAAGAAGAAATTAGTGATTCTGTTCGCCGCGATCCTATCCATCGTCAAGCACCAGCATTCGATGAACTTTCAACAGAAGTTCAAATTTTAGAAACAGGTATTAAAGTAGTAGATTTACTAGCACCTTATATTAAAGGTGGTAAAATCGGATTGTTCGGTGGTGCCGGTGTAGGTAAAACAGTATTAATCCAAGAATTAATTAACAACATCGCTCAAGAGCACGGTGGTATTTCTGTATTCGCCGGTGTAGGTGAACGTACTCGTGAAGGTAACGATTTATACTTCGAAATGAGTGACAGTGGTGTAATTAAGAAAACAGCCATGGTATTCGGGCAAATGAATGAGCCACCTGGTGCACGTATGCGTGTTGCATTATCTGGTTTAACAATGGCTGAATATTTCCGTGACGAACAAGGTCAAGACGTATTATTATTCATCGATAACATTTTCAGATTTACACAAGCTGGTTCTGAGGTATCTGCATTATTAGGTCGTATGCCTTCTGCAGTAGGTTACCAACCAACACTTGCTACTGAAATGGGACAATTACAAGAACGTATTACGTCTACAACAAAAGGATCAGTTACTTCTATTCAAGCGGTATTCGTACCTGCCGATGACTATACTGACCCAGCGCCTGCGACAGCGTTTGCCCATTTAGATGCAACTACAAACTTAGAACGTAAATTAACTGAAATGGGTATTTATCCAGCCGTGGATCCATTAGCGTCTACATCAAGAGCATTGGAACCATCAATTGTAGGTCAAGAACATTATGAAGTAGCTCGTGATGTACAATCAACACTTCAAAAATACCGTGAATTACAAGATATCATTGCTATCTTAGGTATGGACGAATTATCTGATGAAGATAAACAAACAGTTGAACGCGCACGTAGAATTCAATTCTTCTTATCTCAAAACTTCCACGTAGCGGAACAATTTACTGGTCAAAAAGGTTCTTATGTACCTGTTAAGACAACAGTTGCAAACTTTAAAGATATCTTAGATGGTAAATATGACCATATTCCAGAAGATGCTTTCCGTTTAGTTGGTAGCATGGATGATGTTATTGCAAAAGCTAAAGATATGGGTGTTGAAGTATAACAATTAGGAGGAATGGATAATGAATACATTAAACCTAGATATTGTCACTCCTAATGGTTCTGTTTACAATCGTGATAATGTTGAACTCGTTGTTATGCAAACAACAGCTGGTGAGATAGGTGTCATGAGTGGACATATTCCAACTGTAGCTGCTTTAAAAACAGGCTTTGTAAAAGTGAAATTTCACGATGGAACTGAATATATTGCTGTAAGCGATGGCTTTGTTGAAGTTAGAAAAGATAAAGTTTCAATCATTGTTCAGACTGCAGAAACTGCAAGAGAAATTGATGTTGAAAGAGCTAAATTAGCCAAAGCAAGAGCAGAGTCTCACTTGGAAAATGATGACGACAATACTGATATTCATAGAGCCGAAAGAGCTTTAGAGAGAGCAAATAACCGTTTGCGTGTGGCTGAATTAAAATAGTAAATAAAGGGTCGAAGATGTGATTTCATATCTTCGACCCTTTTTTGAATTATATTGATTTAAAGATACAAAACATGAGAGGGGGGAAGGAATTGATAAAGAACTATTAAAGATTTATGATGTAGTGGTTCTTTATCATTAAACACAGCTAATGTGTATTTAAAAATAGGAATACATGAGTAAAACTCATGTATAAGAAATACTAATTTCTAAAGAAAAAGTATTTCTTTATGTTGGGGCCCCGTCAACTACTGCCAAATACAACACTATAGAGTCTAGACATTGATTTATGTCCGACTCCCAAGAATAGTTTTACTTTTTTACAATCACTAATAGATTGCTAAAATCAAAATTTCATTCACCACTATCTACAGTCGACATTTCATTTTTTGAAAGTAGCTACATTTTTTCATACCAAGATACTTTATAGTTATGATATTTATGTAAAAAGAATTATATAGTAAGTTAGCTTAAACTTTACTAAAAACGGGTATTAAACTTTGTATCATTATTTAAATTTTTCATGTACAATGTAATACAGTAATCTTATGAGGTGATAAAATGGATTATATCGGACAATATGCAGTTATCCATTTAGTGTTACATGTTGTATGTATTTGTATTGCCTATTGGGCTTTACAATCAATTAGATTAGATCAATTTTTTAAAAAAGGATACGCCACTCAATTACAAGTGTGTATGATATTTGTTGCTATTTTATTAGGCACTGCAGTAAGCAATTTTATTGTAGATTTGTTACAATACTCGACGCAGGTAAAATATTTAATAAAATAAGTCTAACTCTATGATTTGTAATCAAAACTAGATATAATTAAATAATGACTTAAAATAATTTTAAAATAGGGAAATGTAAAGTAATAGGAGTTCTAAGTGGAGGATTTACGATGGATAAAATAGTAATCAAAGGTGGAAATAAATTAACGGGTGAAGTTAAAGTAGAAGGTGCTAAAAATGCAGTATTACCAATATTGACAGCATCTTTATTAGCTTCTGATAAACCGAGCAAATTAGTTAATGTTCCAGCTTTAAGTGATGTAGAAACAATAAATAATGTATTAACAACTTTAAATGCTGACGTTACATACAAAAAGGACGAAAATGCTGTTGTCGTTGATGCAACAAAGACTCTAAATGAAGAGGCACCATATGAATATGTTAGTAAAATGCGTGCAAGTATTTTAGTTATGGGACCTCTTTTAGCAAGACTAGGACATGCTATTGTTGCATTGCCTGGTGGTTGTGCAATTGGAAGTAGACCGATTGAGCAACACATTAAAGGTTTTGAAGCTTTAGGCGCAGAAATTCATCTTGAAAATGGTAATATTTATGCTAATGCTAAAGATGGATTAAAAGGTACATCAATTCATTTAGATTTTCCAAGTGTAGGAGCAACACAAAATATTATTATGGCAGCATCATTAGCTAAGGGTAAGACTTTAATTGAAAATGCAGCTAAAGAACCTGAAATTGTCGATTTAGCAAACTACATTAATGAAATGGGTGGTAGAATTACTGGTGCTGGTACAGACACAATTACAATCAATGGTGTAGAATCATTACATGGTGTAGAACATGCTATCATTCCAGATAGAATTGAAGCAGGCACATTACTAATCGCTGGTGCTATAACGCGTGGTGATATTTTTGTACGTGGTGCAATCAAAGAACATATGGCGAGTTTAGTCTATAAACTAGAAGAAATGGGCGTTGAATTGGACTATCAAGAAGATGGTATTCGTGTACGTGCTGAAGGGGAATTACAACCTGTAGACATCAAAACTCTACCACATCCTGGATTCCCGACTGATATGCAATCACAAATGATGGCATTGTTATTAACGGCAAATGGTCATAAAGTCGTAACCGAAACAGTTTTTGAAAACCGTTTTATGCATGTTGCAGAGTTCAAACGTATGAATGCTAATATCAATGTAGAAGGTCGTAGTGCTAAACTTGAAGGTAAAAGTCAATTGCAAGGTGCACAAGTTAAAGCGACTGATTTAAGAGCAGCAGCCGCCTTAATTTTAGCTGGATTAGTTGCTGATGGTAAAACAAGCGTTACTGAATTAACGCACCTAGATAGAGGCTATGTTGACTTACACGGTAAATTGAAGCAATTAGGTGCAGACATTGAACGTATTAACGATTAATTCAGTAAATTAATATAATGGAGGATTTCAACCATGGAAACAATTTTTGATTATAACCAAATTAAACAAATTATACCTCACAGACAGCCATTTTTATTAATTGATAAAGTAGTTGAATATGAAGAAGGTCAACGTTGTGTGGCTATTAAACAAGTATCAGGAAACGAACCATTCTTTCAAGGGCATTTTCCTGAGTATGCGGTAATGCCAGGCGTATTAATTACTGAAGCGTTAGCTCAAACAGGTGCGGTAGCTATTTTAAATAGTGAAGAAAATAAAGGTAAAATCGCTTTATTTGCTGGTATTGATAAATGTCGTTTTAAACGTCAAGTAGTACCTGGTGATACTTTAACGTTGGAAGTAGAAATCACTAAAATTAAAGGACCAATCGGTAAAGGTAATGCTAAAGCTACTGTCGATGGTCAACTTGCTTGTAGTTGTGAACTTACATTTGCAATTCAAGATGTAAAATAAAACAAAAAAACATTCAAAGATTTAATGTGTTGGCAAAATCTTTGAATGTTTTTTATTTTACTCTTCTAATTTTTCATCCTTTAACTTTGGTTTAGACTGCATCATTCGATTAAATGATTTTTTTAATTCTTCACCAGATAATCCATCATCAATAAGTTGTTCTAATAAACTTTCAGCATACTGTTGACGTAAAGTGTAAATATGACATTCAAATACGATAGACATTGTTGTTTTAAAATTTTTAATACTTTTCACAGTAGATTCAAATAAAGCTGGATCATTGGCTGGACGCGTGATGACGACACGAATATCCAATAACTGTTCATTGTCTTGATATTCCTTAAATGTTTCATAATGCTCATTAGAAATGACAATTTCAAGCAACCAACCCGTGCCACTTTCCTCTTTATTAATTATTACGCCATCTTCTAATTCATATTCTATAATTCTGCCGTGTTCATTCACAATTTGAAACCTTACTGCTTTAAAAGTTTTCATATTCCCACATCCCATTAGTTTAATATTTATGATTTTTGAATTATTTAGAAGATTTAAGGTCATTTCATGACTAATTTCTTTAAATATAACAAATAACGAGATGCTATAGCTATTAATTATATAAAATTTGCCATTTTGACCATTTTTAAGCTAGTAATTAAGATATAGGCATAGGAGGTGAATCACACACTACATGCTAAATAAAATCGTAATTGTCGAGAGACTGACGAAAGACGCACAAATATTTGAAAAGGAGGATAGAAAAATTGCAACGTTTTGTGTTGCAACGCACCGAAATTATAAAGATGAAAATGGAGAAATCGTCTGTGATTACTTATTCTGTAAAGCATTTGGCAAGTTAGCTTCTAATATAGAAAAATATACTAATCAAGGTACATTGGTTGGTATAACTGGTCAAATGAGATCAAGAAAGTATGATAAAGACGGACAAACACACTTTGTCACTGAATTATATGTTGAAACAATAAAATTTATGTCCCCTAAATCCCAAAATAATGAAATTCTCTCAGATAGTATTTTAGATATTGACTCTCAAAATATAGATAATCATGACTTATTAGAAATTTAAATCCAATTATCCTAAACATCCTTAATATACATTTAATCCATCCTAAATTTTTTATAGATCTAATTAACTTGAAATATACTCACTTAAAAACGACTTACATGACTAGTACTGTTGTGTAGGTCGTCTTTTTGTGTAGTTTTTCTAATAGAAAATAGACATAGATTGCAAAACGATTACATAAAAAATTGCAAATAAAAAACATTTTTACTGTCATGACAATTCTCGATAGAATCATATCTGAAATTATGGGGGATTTCGTTGTAATCACTGTGTAAAAAACAAGGCTATTTTTTTATTTTGTTGTAACCTGCACGGATTTTATAGATGTTACAGTAGTCTCTGTAAAACTTTTAGAGAAACAAATTACTTGTAGGAGGATTTTAAGATTATGAAGAAAACATTACTCGCATCATCATTAGCAGTAGGTTTAGGAATCGTAGCAGGAAATGCAGGTCACGAAGCCCATGCAAGTGAAGCGGACTTAAATAAAGCATCTTTAGCGCAAATGGCGCAATCAAATGATCAAACATTAAATCAAAAACCAATTGAAGCTGGGGCTTATAATTATACATTTGACTATGAAGGGTTTACTTATCACTTTGAATCAGATGGTACACACTTTGCTTGGAATTACCATGCAACAGGTACTAATGGAGCAGACATGAGTGCACAAGCACCTGCAACTAATAATGTTGCACCATCAGCTGTTCAAGCTAATCAAGTACAATCACAAGAAGTTGAAGCACCACAAAATGCTCAAACTCAACAACCACAAGCATCAACATCAAACAATTCACAAGTTACTGCAACACCAACTGAATCAAAATCATCAGAAGGTTCATCAGTAAATGTGAATGCTCATCTAAAACAAATTGCTCAACGTGAATCAGGTGGCAATATTCATGCTGTAAATCCAACATCAGGTGCAGCTGGTAAGTATCAATTCTTACAATCAACTTGGGATTCAGTAGCACCTGCTAAATATAAAGGTGTATCACCAGCAAATGCTCCTGAAAGTGTTCAAGATGCCGCAGCAGTAAAATTATATAACACTGGTGGCGCTGGACATTGGGTTACTGCATAAGCCATTTATGCATAGCTAATTAATAGTTATATAAGTAACTTTTAGATTGGAATATATCGGGGAATTCTCGATATGTTCCGGTTTTTTTATTTCGCAAATATATGTCATTATACAGGCTGGGACATAAATCAATGTTCTATGCTCTACGAAGTTATATTGGCAGTAGTTGACTGAACGAAAATGCGCTTGTAACAAGCTTTTTTCAATTCTAGTCAACCTTGCCGGGGTGGGACGACGAAATAAATTTTGCGAAAATATCATTTCTGTCCCACTCCCAACTGAGCAACAATAATTGAAAATGTTGAAACCGTTTGCTAAGATTAATTTGCAATTGAATACTAAGGAACTACTAGGGGAGCCTAATGATATGGCTGAGATGAATTGTTCAGACCCTTATGACCTGATTTGGTTAGTACCAACGTAGGAAAGTAGTTATTGAAGTGATGGGGCTAGTATAGCAACATTGCCATCAAACTACTTTCATGTTGGAAGTAGTTTTTTTATTTAGGGAGGATTTTTTACAATGGAATTTTCACAAAAATTGTACCAAGCTGCAAAGCCAATCATTAATGATATTTATGAGGATGACTTTATTCAGAAGATGTTATCCGGAGATATAGGAGCTGACGCATTACGCCATTACTTAAAAGCTGATGCTGCGTATTTAAAAGAATTTACAAACTTATATGCTTTGTTAATTCCAAAAATGAATAGCATGAATGACGTAAAATTTTTAGTAGAGCAAATAGAATTTATGGTTGAAGGTGAAGTACTTGCGCATGATATTTTAGCGCAAATTGTTGGTGAATCATACGAAGAAATCATTAAAACAAAAGTTTGGCCTCCAAGTGGCGACCATTACATAAAACATATGTATTTCCAAGCGCATAGTCGTGAAAATGCTATTTATACAATTGCTGCAATGGCACCTTGTCCATATATTTATGCAGAATTAGCTAAGCGCTCTCAAAGTGATCATAAGCTTAATAGAGAAAAAGATACGGCAAAATGGTTTGATTTTTATAGTACTGAAATGGATGACATAATTAACGTATTTGAGGCATTAATGAATAAATTAGCCGAATCAATGTCTGACAAGGAATTGGAACAAGTAAAGCAAGTATTTTTAGAAAGTTGCATACATGAGCGTCGATTTTTCAATATGGCTATGACACTAGAACAATGGGAATTTGGAGGAAAAGTAAATGATTAAACCTAAAATAGCATTAACCATTGCAGGTACTGATCCAACAGGTGGTGCCGGCGTAATGGCTGATTTAAAATCATTTCATTCATGTGGTGTATATGGTATGGGCGTCGTTACAAGTATTGTTGCTCAAAATACATTGGGCGTACAACATATTCATAATTTAAATCATCAATGGGTAGATGAACAACTTGATAGTGTCTTCAATGATACCTTACCTCATGCTATTAAAACGGGGATGATTGCTACAGCAGATACTATGGAAACGATTCGTCATTATTTAATGCAACATGAATCTATTCCATATGTAATTGATCCTGTTATGTTGGCGAAAAGCGGTGATTCATTAATGGATAATGACACAAAGCAAAACTTGCAGCATACGTTATTGCCATTAGCTGACGTAGTAACACCGAATTTACCAGAAGCTGAAGAAATAACGGGACTAACCATTGATAGTGAAGAAAAAATTATGCAGGCTGGCCGCATCTTTATTAATGAGATTGGTAGTAAAGGTGTCATCATTAAAGGCGGTCATTCAAATGATACTGATATAGCAAAAGATTATTTATTTACTAACGAAGGTGTTCAAACATTTGAAAATGAACGATTTAAAACAAAACATACGCATGGAACAGGGTGTACATTTTCAGCAGTTATAACGGCAGAACTTGCAAAAGGTAGACGATTATTTGAGGCTGTACACAAGGCTAAAAAGTTTATTTCAATGAGTATACAATATACGCCTGAAATCGGCCGTGGTAGAGGTCCAGTGAATCATTTTGCATATTTAAAGAAAGAGGGATTAGACGATGAATTATCTAAATAAAATACGTATTGAAAACCCATTAACAATTTGTTATACAAACGATGTAGTTAAAAATTTTACAGCGAATGGTTTATTAAGTATTGGTGCTAGCCCTGCAATGAGTGAAGCTCCCGAAGAAGCTGAAGAATTTTACAAAGTTGCACAAGGGCTATTAATCAATATCGGTACTTTAACAGCAGAAAATGAACAAGATATTATTGCGATTGCTCAAACGGCAAATGAGGCAGGCTTACCTATTGTATTTGACCCTGTAGCTGTTGGTGCTTCTACATATCGAAAGCAATTTTGTAAATTATTATTGAAATCAGCGAAAGTATCAGTAATTAAAGGCAATGCATCTGAAATATTAGCGTTGATTGATGATACAGCAACTATGAAAGGTACAGATAGTGATGCTAATCTTGATGCGGTTACAATAGCGAAAAAGGCTTACGCAACATATAAAACTGCAATAGTAATCACAGGTAAAGAGGACGTTATTGTTCAAGATAATAAAGCCATCGTATTAGCTAATGGATCTCCATTATTAGCACGAGTAACTGGAGCTGGTTGTTTATTAGGAGGCGTTATTGCTGGATTTTTATTTAGAGAAACAGAACCAGACATAGAAGCGTTAATTGAAGCGGTAAGCGTATTTAATATTGCTGCTGAGGTAGCTGCTGAAAATGAAAATTGTGGTGGTCCTGGTACGTTTTCACCATTGTTGCTTGATACGTTATATCATTTAAATGAAACAACCTATCAACAACGGATTCGTATTCAAGAGGTGGAAAAATATGTTTAACCAATCGTATCTAAATGTGTATTTTATTTGTGGGACCTCCGATGTTCCGAGTCATCGAACTATTCATGAAGTATTAGAAGCAGCATTAAAGGCAGGGATTACACTTTTCCAATTTCGAGAAAAGGGTGAATCAGCTTTAAAAGGAAACGATAAACTTGTATTAGCTAAAGAATTACAGCATCTCTGTCATCAATATGATGTGCCTTTTATCGTTAATGATGATGTATCCTTGGCAAAAGAAATTAACGCGGATGGTATACATGTCGGTCAAGATGATGCGAAAGTCAAAGAGATAGCACAATATTTCACTGATAAAATTATTGGACTTAGTATTAGTGATTTAGATGAGTATGCAAAATCTGATTTAACTCATGTTGATTATATAGGTGTTGGACCAATCTATCCTACGCCGTCGAAGCATGACGCGCATATACCAGTAGGTCCAGAAATGATTGCAACGTTTAAAGAAATGAATCCGCAACTACCGATTGTAGCTATTGGCGGTATCAATACTAATAATGTGGCGCCGATTGTAGAAGCAGGTGCCAATGGAATTTCAGTCATTTCAGCCATTTCTAAAAGTGAAAATATTGAAAATACTGTTAATCGATTCAAAGATTTTTTTAATAATTAGTTAAATTTTTCCACTTATTGTTTCATACGTACTCATTAATGTGATAGAATAAATCCTATGTGAATATAATGATAGAGGTGGAAAAATGAAGAAAAAAGCGTTACTACCATTATTTTTAGGTATTATGGTCTTTTTGGCTGGTTGTGACTATTCTAAACCTGAAAAACGTAGTGGGTTTTTCTACAATACATTCGTAGATCCAATGAAAAATGTATTGGATTGGTTGGGAAATAACTTATTAAACGACAATTATGGTTTAGCTATTATTATCCTTGTATTGGTAATTCGTATTATTTTATTACCATTCATGTTGTCAAACTATAAAAATAGTCATATGATGCGTCAAAAAATGAAAGTTGCAAAGCCAGAAGTTGAAAAAATTCAAGAAAAAGTGAAACGTGCGCGTACACAAGAAGAAAAAATGGCTGCAAACCAAGAATTAATGCAAGTATATAAAAAGTATGACATGAACCCGATTAAGAGTATGTTGGGTTGTTTACCAATGCTAATCCAATTGCCAATCATCATGGGATTATACTTTGTACTTAAAGACCAACTTGTAGATGGTTTGTTTAAATATCCACACTTCTTATGGTTCGATTTAGGACGTCCTGATATTTGGATTACAATTATTGCCGGTGTTTTATACTTTATCCAAGCATATGTATCAAGTAAAACGATGCCAGACGAACAACGTCAAATGGGTTACATGATGATGGTCATTTCACCAATTATGATTATCTGGATTTCATTAAGCTCAGCATCAGCACTTGGTTTGTACTGGTCAGTCAGTGCGGCGTTCCTTGTAGTTCAAACACACTTTGCGAACATTTATTATGAAAAAGTCGCTAAAAAAGAAGTACAACCTTTCATTGAAGCGTATGAAAGAGAGCACAACGGCGGCAGCAATAAAAAAGGCAAAAACACACAAGTAGTGTCTAAAAAGAAAAAGAAATAACCTTAGCAAGTCCAAATAATGTGCACCCTAAAAGTTGAATATAATTTTAACTTTATAGGGCGCACATTATTTTTCGCTTCAAAAGCGAAACTTAGTGTCACATTATACAATATGTGATAAATAGAAACAGCAGTAAGATGATTTCAAATGTGAAAGTCATCCTACTGCTGTTTTTATTTGAAATAATATTAACGAGTTTTCAGTATGTAAAAAGTGGTTAATAACAGAGTTGTCATTCTTCATCGCAATGTCATCTTGACACAATGATTCATCAGTGTAGCAGTATATGTCGCAAATTTCCACAGCAATTCACTTATACATGTAACAGTGTGAAATAATAACGTCACAACGGCATAATACACATTGCAACGTCCCAACAACATATCATAGAATCGTAACGGCATGGCATCGACGCCAAACCGGTCTATAACACCATAACACCGCAATGCCACATCATAGCACTACATCAAGTCGCATCGTAGCACCAGCACATCAAAGTAACATGGCATCAACACCAAGCTTCCACAACAACACATCAAAGTAACATGGCATGACACCAAGCTTCCACAACAACACGCCATTACATCGCATCATCATACTACAACTTCAATGTCTAGTCGTGATAATTCCATTCCGTAAAAAACTGTTTCAAGTACATCATCATAAAGTCGTGACGTTCTTTAGCAATCATCTTCGCCGTATCTGTATGCATTAAAGATTCTAACTTAAGTAATTTTTCAAAGAAATGTTTAATTGCAGATGGTGGCAACTGTTCAACTAAATCATCATTAATCTTATCTAGTGACATATGTTCTGTCCACATTGGTTCACCAAAGTGTCCTGCAAATTGAAATGTTCGTGCAACACCTATAGCGCCTATAGCATCAAGACGATCTGCATCCCTGACAATTTGACCTTCTAAAGATAAAGTGACATGATCATTTTTGCCATTGCGATAGCTCATATTATTAATAATAAATAAAATGTGCTCTTGATCTTCGGTTGATAGTGATAAAGAAGATAAAAATGACTTCAATTCAACATATAGTTTGTTAGCATCTACAACTTTTTCGTCAACGGTATCATGAAGCAAACATGCGAGTTCAATGACTAAAGTATCATTAACACCTTCATTTTCAGCGATTGATTTAGCTAAAGCAGTGACACGATATACATGCGCAATATCATGGCCTGTATAATCATTTTGATGAATAGATTCCATATATTTTTTGGCAGCACTAATGACGTCTGATTGTTGCATTAAAGTTACACTCCTCATATTTCTATTTTATAAGATAGGTGACAATAATTGTGAAATACCTTCTTTAAATTTAATCCAAAGACTTCGCTTAGCATAACGTGCTTTTGTTAATTCAGAAGATACTGCTAAATCATCTATAAAAGCTTGTTTTAATTTTTTGGCAATTTGTTGGTCATAAATAAAGGCGTTGACTTCGAAATTCAATGTGAAACTGCGATGGTCCATATTAGCTGTTCCAACACTTGCAATTTCATCATCTATAACAAGTGTTTTTGAGTGTAAAAAGCCATTGTCGTAGTGAAATACTTTAACACCGGCATCTAATAAGGATGCTGCATTTTTTAAAGTAGCCCAAAAAACAAACGGATGGTCAGGTTTATTAGGAATCATGATATTGACATCAACACCACCTAATGCCGCAATTTTAATAGAATCTAAAAAGGCTTGATCAGGTATAAAATAGGGAGATTGAATATAAATCGATTTTTTAGCAGATGAAATCATTTTCAAATAACCGTATTTAATCTGTTCCCATTCTTCGTCAGGACCACTAGAAGCTATTTGAACGCCAATTGTTCCACCAGAATTTACATCTGGGAAATAACGATCATCATAGGAGATGTGGTCACGTGTGGCTTGTGAATTCCAATCTAGAATAAATCGTAATTGCAATGCATTCACTGCGTCCCCGACAATTCGTAAATGCGTATCTCGCCAATAGCCGAATTTTTTTGATTTACCTAAGTACTCATCACCAACATTAAAACCACCAACATATCCAATTTGCCCATCTATTACAACAATTTTTCGATGGTTTCGATTGTTCATACGCAAGTTAATTAAAGGTAATTTTGATGGGAAAAATGCTTCAGCATGTCCACCTTTATTGCGAAACGGGCGTAAGCCTTTTTTACGCAGTCCACGAGAACCCATGTCATCATAAAGAATTTTAACTTCTACACCTTGTTCCGCTTTTTTACCAAGTTCATTTAAAATGGTACGACCTAATTCATCATTTTGAATAATATAGTACTGAAAATGAATATAATCAGTAGCATTACGGATGTCTTGTATTAGGTCATCAAATTTTTCTTGGCCGTCTGTGTATATTTTTAAATCATTGTCTGTTGTTAAAAATGCTGCGTTATTATATAACAACATTTGAATCATTTCTTTAAATTTTACAATTTGATAATTGGAATTTGAAAAGTTTTCATTTTTTAAAGCAGCTAATTGCTCATCAACGATTAACTCTAATCCTTTTTTATCTTCCTTATCAATTTTGAAAATTTGGTCACGTTGAATTTGTCGTCCTAATAGTAAGTATAAAATGAAGCCGAATAAAGGCAAGAAAACTAAGACTAGTAACCAAGCCCAGATAGAATTGGCAGAACGTCTTTCCATGAAAATAATGGTAAAGGCGAATAATAAGTTTAAAATAAATGCACCAATAAATATTGAATTTAAAATAATATTAGAATGTTTGAGTGCAATGGATAATAACTCTATCATTTGAAACCTCCCATCGAAAATCTTAAACGAGTAGTATATCTTATTAATTGTATCATGAAGCAATTTAAATATCATGACAATTTAGTTTGAAAAACACACTTTGTGTTGACGTTGTGTTTTATGGGATATAGTATAGTAAAGAATGTAAATGAAGGAGTGAATGCTATGACTGAACAAGATAATGCACATCATTCTGAACAAATAAAAACGAATCTTAAATCACGTTTAAATCGAATTGAAGGACAAGTGAGAGCGATTAATCGCATGATTGAAGAAGATGTCTATTGTGATGATGTCCTTACGCAAATAAGAGCGACACGTTCGGCGTTAAACAGTGTTGCGATAAAGTTATTAGAACAACATATGAAAAGTTGTATTATGAATAAAGTTAATCAAGGTGCTCAGGAAGAGGCGATGGAAGAGTTATTAGTGACTTTTCAAAAATTGATTAAAGACTAAAGGAGTTTAAGATGATACATCAAAATACGATTTACACAGCGGGAATTGAAACAGAAGAACAAGTAAGTCAATTGACAGAACGCATTTCAAATATGATAGGTGTTCATCAAGTGAATATTAATATAATAGATGGTCAAGTAACTGTATCGTATGAGACACCAGCAAATTTGAATAGTATTGAAAAAGAAATCTATGATGAAGGATACAAAATTGTAATTTAGGGTATAATGTAGAGTGCGCTATAGATTTTAATTTTGAAAATAAATTAAAAATTTTGTAAATGATGTAGTAAAGGTATGTCGAATAGGGTAAGATAATATTGAAAGCGATCCAAACGAGGTGATAATAATGAAACGTCCTGAAAAGATTCAAAATGTAGTCAAACTATTGTCATCATTAGGTGTGAATATTAAAAAAACTAAATCTCGTTTAGACATTATTAATACTTTGCCAGCATCTAATAAAGTAAGTCACGAATTAAAATAATTGACTGTGATTGTGAATCACACACCGTTAAAGCTATCGTTGGACTATTCGATGATAGCTTTTTTGACTGGATTTACTAAAATGAAAGCAAGTAGTATATAACTAAATCCCTCTTTAGAGTATACATTTTACATGTGTACCTCAAAGAGGGATTGTTATTATCGAGTAATATCTATATATGACATTTTAAATCGACGATATAAATAGACTATATAATGTCATCTTGAAAAGTTATGATATTTGAAACTCAAAATAGTTTAAATTAATTACTTTTTGGATGGTATAAATCGACATATCGTTTTGGTTCATGATAATAAATTGATAAGACTATACCTATTCCAGTCATCATACTCCATAGCGCACTACCACCATAACTAATAAATGGTAATGGAATACCAGTGATTGGTAACAACTGAATTGTCATACCAATATTTTGTAAAATATGGAACACAAGTAAAGTAACGAAACCAACGATAAAGATTTTGTTAAATTGATCTTCAATTTTCGCAGCTAATCTTATTAGATGGAAGATTAAAAATAAAAATATTAAGATCAATATGACAGAACCGATAAAACCTAGTTCCTCTCCAATCACTGAAAAGATAAAGTCAGTATGATTTTCAGGTATATAAACTTCACCGTGATTGTATCCTTTACCTAGTAACTGTCCAGAACCGATAGCTTTAAGTGATTCAGTTAAATGATAGCCATCGCCACTACTATATGTATAGGGGTCAAGCCATGAATTGATTCGTCCCATTTGATACAGTTGGACACCTAATAAATTTTCAATTAATGCGGGTGCATATAGAATACCTAAAATGACTGTCATTGCACCAACAATACCTGTAATAAAGATAGGTGCTAAGATACGCCATGTTATACCACTTACTAACATCACACCTGCAATAATTGCAGCTAATACTAATGTAGTTCCTAGGTCATTTTGCAGTAATATTAAAATACTTGGTACTAACGAGACACCAATAATTTTGAAAAATAATAACAAATCACTTTGGAATGATTTATTGAATGTGAATTGATTATGTCTAGAAACGACACGCGCTAATGCTAAAATTAAAATAATTTTCATGAATTCAGATGGCTGAATACTGATAGGGCCAAACGTGTACCAACTTTTGGCACCATTGATAATAGGTGTAATAGGTGACTCAGGAATAACGAGCAAGCCTATTAATAATAGACAGATTAAGAAATACAATAAATATGTATAATGTTTAATCTTTTTAGGTGAAATAAACATGATGATACCTGCAAAAATTGCACCTAAAATGTAATAAAAAATTTGTCTGATACCGAAATTAGCACTGTATTGACCACCGCCCATTGCCGAGTTAATAAGCAGAACACTGAAAATTGCTAAAACAGCTATAGTGGCTACTAATACCCAGTCTACTTTGCGAAGCCAATGCTTATCCGGCTGTTGACGAGATGAATAATTCATTGCAAACTCCTTTTATACTCACTAATGTTTATATCAATTTTACATGACTTTTTAAAAATTAGCTAGAATATCACAGTGATATCAGCTATAGATTTCAATTTGAATTAGGAATAAAATAGAGGGGAATATTGTTCTGATTATAAATGAATCAACATAGATACAGACACATAACGCCTCGTTTTTAAAATGCAAAATAGCATTAAAATGTGATACTATTAAGATTCAAAGATGCGAATAAATCAATTAACAATAGGACTAAATCAATATTAATTTATATTAAGGTAGCAAACCCTGATATATCATTGGAGGAAAACGAAATGACAAAAGAAAATATTTGTATCGTTTTTGGAGGGAAAAGTGCAGAACACGAAGTATCGATTCTGACAGCACAAAATGTATTAAATGCAATAGATAAAGACAAATATCATGTTGATATCATTTATATTACCAATGATGGTGATTGGAGAAAGCAAAATAATATTACAGCTGAAATTATATCTACTGATGAGCTTCATTTAGAAAATGGAGAGGCGCTTGAGATTTCACAGCTATTGAAAGAAAGTAGTTCAGGACAACCATACGATGCAGTATTCCCATTATTACATGGTCCTAATGGTGAAGATGGAACGATTCAAGGACTTTTTGAAGTTTTGGATGTACCATATGTAGGAAATGGTGTATTGTCAGCTGCAAGTTCTATGGACAAACTTGTAATGAAACAATTATTTGAACATCGAGGGTTACCACAGTTACCTTATATTAGTTTCTTACGTTCTGAATATGAAAAATATGAACATAACATTTTAAAATTAGTAAATGATAAATTAAATTACCCAGTCTTTGTTAAACCTGCTAACTTAGGGTCAAGTGTAGGTATCAGTAAATGTAATAATGAAGCGGAACTTAAAGAAGGTATTAAAGAAGCATTCCAATTTGACCGTAAGCTTGTTATAGAACAAGGCGTTAACGCACGTGAAATTGAAGTAGCAGTTTTAGGAAATGACTATCCTGAAGCGACATGGCCAGGTGAAGTCGTAAAAGATGTCGCGTTTTACGATTACAAATCAAAATATAAAGATGGTAAGGTTCAATTACAAATTCCAGCTGACTTAGACGAAGATGTTCAATTAACGCTTAGAAATATGGCATTAGAGGCATTCAAAGCGACAGATTGTTCTGGTTTAGTCCGTGCAGATTTCTTTGTAACAGAAGACAACCAAATATATATTAATGAAACAAATGCAATGCCTGGATTTACGGCTTTCAGTATGTATCCAAAGTTATGGGAAAATATGGGCTTATCTTATCCAGAACTGATTACAAAACTTATCGAGCTTGCTAAAGAACGTCACCAGGATAAACAGAAAAATAAATACAAAATTGACTAACTGAGGTTGTTATTATGATTAATGTTACATTAAAGCAAATTCAATCATGGATTCCTTGTGAAATTGAAGATCAATTTTTAAATCAAGTGATAAATGGAGTCACAATTGATTCACGAGCAATTTCTAAAAATATGTTATTTATACCATTTAAAGGTGAAAATGTTGACGGTCATCGCTTTGTCTCTAAAGCATTACAAGATGGTGCTGGAGCTGCTTTTTATCAAAGAGGGACACCTATAGATGAAAATGTAAGCGGGCCTATTATATGGGTTGAAGACACATTAACGGCATTACAACAATTGGCACAAGCTTACTTGAGACATGTAAACCCTAAAGTAATTGCCGTCACAGGGTCTAATGGTAAAACAACGACTAAAGATATGATTGAAAGTGTATTGCATACCGAATTTAAAGTTAAGAAAACGCAAGGTAATTACAATAATGAAATTGGTTTACCTTTAACTATTTTGGAATTAGATAATGATACTGAAATATCAATATTGGAGATGGGGATGTCAGGTTTCCATGAAATTGAATTTCTGTCAAACCTCGCTCAACCAGATATTGCAGTTATAACTAATATTGGTGAGTCACATATGCAAGATTTAGGTTCGCGCGAGGGGATTGCTAAAGCTAAATCTGAAATTACAATAGGTTTAAAAGATAATGGTACGTTTATATATGATGGCGATGAGCCATTATTGAAACCGCATGTTAAAGAAGTTGAAAATGCAAAATGTATTAGTATCGGTGTTGCTACTGATAATGCATTAGTTTGTTCTGTTGATGATAGAGATACTACAGGTATTTCATTTACGATTAATAATAAAGAACATTATGATCTACCAATATTAGGAAAGCATAATATGAAAAATGCGACGATTGCCATTGCGGTTGGTCATGAATTAGGTTTGACATATAACACAATCTATCAAAATTTAAAAAATGTCAGCTTAACTGGTATGCGTATGGAGCAACATACATTAGAAAATGATATTACTGTGATAAATGATGCCTATAATGCAAGTCCTACAAGTATGAGAGCAGCTATTGATACACTGAGTACTTTGACAGGGCGTCGCATTCTAATTTTAGGAGATGTTTTAGAATTAGGTGAAAATAGCAAAGAAATGCATATCGGTGTAGGTAATTATTTAGAAGAAAAGCATATAGATGTGTTGTATACGTTTGGTAATGAAGCGAAGTATATTTATGATTCGGGCCAGCAACATGTCGAAAAAGCACAACACTTCAATTCTAAAGACGATATGATAGAAGTTTTAACAAGCGATTTAAAAGCGCATGACCGTGTATTAGTTAAAGGATCACGTGGTATGAAATTAGAAGAAGTGGTAAATGCTTTAATTTCATAGAGATTAGTCGAGGGACCTTTTACTTATAAAAATGATTTGAATTAATACTAAAAGATTACAAAGAAGAGGTGGTTTTGTGTGTAAATACAAAATTGCCTTTTTCTTTTTATGTTAAATCTATAAATTTGAAACTAAATCAAGGTTAATTCTATGTACACACTTTATATAGGAAGTAGTTTGAATGTTTATATAATGTTTTACAAAAAGATGTAGTATTATAATGTCTAATTTCACATGTGTTTCAGTAAAATTTGTTGTGGAATGTTAACGATATACGTATTTTATAAAAAATTTTTTATAATGATTATTCGAATGATGCGTAACGCTTACATCTTATCTAATGCTAGCTTTTTGACAAAAATATGACAATCAATTAATGTGATTCTAATAAATATTCGCAAATTGCTTTATTGCGATTAAATTTTTTTGGTGGTACTATATAGAAGTTGATGAAATATTAATGAACTTATATGCAAAAGTATATTGAGAAATAAACAGGTAAAAAGGAGAATTATTTTGCAAAATTTTAAAGAACTAGGGATTTCGGATAATACGGTTCAGTCACTTGAATCAATGGGATTTAAAGAGCCGACACCTATCCAAAAAGACAGTATCCCTTATGCGTTACAAGGAATTGATATCCTTGGGCAAGCTCAAACCGGTACAGGTAAAACAGGAGCATTCGGTATTCCTTTAATTGAGAAAGTAGTAGGGAAACAAGGGGTTCAATCGTTGATTTTAGCACCTACAAGAGAATTGGCAATGCAGGTAGCTGAACAATTAAGAGAATTTAGCCGTGGACAAGGTGTCCAAGTTGTTACTGTATTCGGTGGTATGCCTATCGAACGCCAAATTAAAGCCTTGAAAAAAGGCCCACAAATCGTAGTCGGAACACCTGGGCGTGTTATCGACCATTTAAATCGTCGCACATTAAAAACGGACGGAATTCATACTTTGATTTTAGATGAAGCTGATGAAATGATGAATATGGGATTCATCGATGATATGAGATTTATTATGGATAAAATTCCAGCAGTACAACGTCAAACAATGTTGTTCTCAGCTACAATGCCTAAAGCAATCCAAGCTTTAGTACAACAATTTATGAAATCACCAAAAATCATTAAGACAATGAATAATGAAATGTCTGATCCACAAATCGAAGAATTCTATACAATTGTTAAAGAATTAGAGAAATTTGATACATTTACAAATTTCCTAGATGTTCATCAACCTGAATTAGCAATCGTATTCGGACGTACAAAACGTCGTGTTGATGAATTAACAAGTGCTTTGATTTCTAAAGGATATAAAGCTGAAGGCTTACATGGTGATATTACACAAGCGAAACGTTTAGAAGTATTAAAGAAATTTAAAAATGACCAAATTAATATTTTAGTCGCTACTGATGTAGCAGCAAGAGGACTAGATATTTCTGGTGTGAGTCATGTTTATAACTTTGATATACCTCAAGATACTGAAAGCTATACACACCGTATTGGTCGTACGGGTCGTGCTGGTAAAGAAGGTATCGCGGTAACATTTGTAAATCCAATTGAAATGGATTACATTAGACAAATTGAAGATGCTAATGGTAGAAAAATGAGCGCACTTCGTCCACCTCATCGTAAAGAAGTACTTCAAGCACGTGAAGATGACATCAAAGAAAAAGTTGAAAACTGGATGTCTAAAGAGTCAGAATCACGCTTGAAACGCATTTCTACAGAGTTGTTAAATGAATATAACGATGTTGATTTAGTTGCTGCACTTTTACAAGAGTTAGTAGAAGCGAACGATGAAGTTGAAGTTCAATTAACTTTTGAAAAACCATTATCTCGCAAAGGCCGTAACGGTAAACCAAGCGGTTCTCGTAACAGAAATAGTAAGCGTGGTAATCCTAAATTTGACAGTAAGAGTAAACGTTCAAAAGGATACTCAAGTAAAAAGAAAAGTACAAAAAAATTCGACCGTAAAGAGAAGAGCAGCGGTGGAAGCAGACCTATGAAAGGTCGCACATTTGCTGACCATCAAAAATAATTTATAGATTAAGAGCTTAAAGATGTAATGTCTTGAGCTCTTTTTTGTTTTCAATAATTGATTCTCTGTAGATATCAAAGTACTAACGTTTTAAAGGTTAAATATTTAATTGGATTGAGATCTGTATGCGGTTATATCATTCTGTGTAAATATGGTTCTCCACCAAATGTGGTGAGTATATAATTTAAAGAACTATTTTTAAATTAAGAATAATCGAACATAAATAAACTTTATGAAATTTCAGTATCATGTTCTTGTAAAAAAATAATAGGGCTTTTTGCTGACGCTAGTGCGCGATAAATAATAAGTTGAATATAAAAAAGATCACTGCCAATCATTCGTTTAATGGCAGGATCTTTTTTATTTAATTATTTCTCTTTCCACTGCAACATTTGATAACCAATGCGTGGATGTGTTTTAATAATATCTTTTGCGTCCTCATGACATTGTGAAAGTTTTTGTCTTAATGATGTCATATGCACTCTTAAACTAGGCATTTCAGTCTTATTAACATAGCCATATATTCGTTTTAATATCATCTCATAAGTGAGTACTTTTCCTTTATGATTTGACAATAGTTCTAACAAGCTAAATTCATTTGGAGTCAAATGTACCTCCTGATTATTAATAACAACAGATTTGGAGCCAAAGTCGATGCTTAGCAAACCGTTAGTAAATACAATGTTAGTTTCTTGATGCGACTTAGCGATTCTCTCGATGACTCGTATTCGTGCCCGAAGCTCATCAACATTAAAAGGTTTAGTCATATAGTCATTCGCACCGTTATCTAAAGCTTGAATAATTGTTTGTTCTTCTTGTCTTGCACTTATTACAATGATAGGAATGTCAGTATGTTGCCTGATTTCTGAAATCAAACATAATCCATCTTTATCTGGTAAACCTAAATCTAATAAAATGACATCTGGTTTATCAATTTGAATTTTAAAGTGTGCTTGTGTGGCATTGTCGGCTGTAGTTACATTGTAATAATCTAAAGTTAATGCAACATCAAGTAAATGTGTGATTGCGTGATCATCTTCAATTATCAATATTTTAGATTGCATTATACGTCTCCTTCATTAAAGTCTGTATCTATATTGAAATAGAATATACTGCCGTGTGGTTGGTTCGGTTTATATTGTAAGTTTGATTGATGTTTGTGTAGGATAGTCTGTACTAAATATAAGCCTAGTCCCATGCTTTCTTTTTGGTTATCTTTAAAATATTTATTTGATCCTGTGTAAAAAGGCTCGAATATCTTTTGTTGTTCTTCTAAACTAATTCCAGGTCCTTCGTCTATAACGGCAAATTCGATTTGTTCATCGCTAGCATAACGAATAGATAAATTGATTTTGGTGTCAGTAGAAGTGTGTTTAACTGCATTTTCAATCAAATTGAATAAAGCTTGTAAAATCAACTTACTGTCAATGTGTATAAACTGTAAATCTACTGAGGATGATACAGTTATACGCTTTTTTAAATGGCGACGTTCTAGAATCATATCGATTTCTTCTACTAATTCACTAACGAGATAAGGTTGCAATTTTATCTGAACATTTGATGACTGTAATTTTGTTAATGATAAAATATTTGTCACTAATAGATATAAATACTGACTTTCTTGAAAACTATGCACAAGTAATTGTTCCTTTTCTATGATAGACATATCTTTACTATGTGATACTAAAATATCTAAATTTCCCATAATTGTTGTTAACGGTGTACGTATGTCATGCGAAATTGATCTTAAAAAATTTGAATGTGTCAGTTGACGTTCAGCCTGTAACATGGATTCTCTCGTTTGTTTAAGTAACGTCACATTTTCAACGGCGAGAGAAAGTTCATTTAACATTGATTCTAATATTGATGCATCATATGGATTAATCACTTGAGAACTTTGGTAATCAATGGCTAGAATGCCTTTAATCGGAGATGTGCCAATTGGTATCAACCATTTATTAATGCCTGGAAATGTATCTGTTGTTGCACCAGCTTGTCTTTCATTTTTAATTACCCAGCTTAATGCTTGTTCATGCTGTTGAGTCGTATTATCGATATGGTTTTGCAATGGTATTGTTTTAATTACTTTCGATTGATTGATAACGTATATAGTAATTGATTGTTGCAATAATTGATTAATTTGGTATCCAGCATTTATTAGTAAGTTTTCAACTGTATAAGTTTGTTTAATCGAATCATTAAATTGAAATAATAAATCTGTACGATAAAGTTGCTTTTTAGTAATGGAGTATTGGAATTTAATTTGTTTTAATAAAGCACTCGTTAAAATACTTGTTAAAATGCTAACGATAAATGTAATAGGATAGTCAAAGCGATATACTTCAAATGTATATCTAGGTTCCGTAAAAAAATAATTAAAAACAAATACGTTAATAATTGCTGCTAAAAAGCCAATGATGAAGGATCGCGTCCAAATGGATAACAAAATGATGCCGATGAGAAAAATCATTAAAATAATCGTACTAGACTCATGCTTATCAAGTTGATAAATCCACAGTCCCATCATTACACAAATTATTTGAATCAAAATCATTTTTAACATATCTATGGCGAAACGTTTGCCTTTAGGACGATAGGGTGATTTGTTCATTTTCAATTCAACAGGTATTTGTTTGATTGGAACGATTTCGACTTTATAGCTATGTTCAAAGGACATTAAATGGTCAATTAAAGGTGTATTGAAAAAGTCTCGCCACTTATTTCTAATATGTTGTCCGATAATTAATTTGGTTACATCTTGATTTTTACACCATTCGTCTAATCCTAATGCAACGGTTTGGCTATAAACTACTTTTACTTTTGCTCCTAATGATTTTGCAAGCATGAGATGTTGATGCACTTGCTTTTGACTATCTTTATATTGCCTGTTTTTTTCGAATACATCTATATAAATAGCAGTGAATTTCGCATGTTCTTTTTGAGCAATATGGAATGCCTCTTTAATTACTGCTTCATTATAAATGCTCCCACTAATTGCCACAGCAATATGAGGTTTGAGTGACGTTTTATGATTGTGTCGGACTTTTTCTTTATCACTCATCAAGTCGGCAACTGTTCTTAACGTCAATGTACGCAGTTCGCTTAGGTGGGCATACGTAAAGAAATTACTAAATGCTACATCTAGCCTATCCTTTTTATATACCTTGCCAGCTTTTAAGCGTTTAATTAATTGTTCAGGTGAGATATCTACGACTTCTAATACATCGGCGCTCATTATGAAATAGTCGGGTACACGTTCTTTAACATGTATACCGGTCATCAGTTCAATTTGACTACTTAAACTTTCAATATGTTGAATGTTCAAAGTGGTATGAACATCGATACCATGATTTAAAATTTCTTCAATATCCATATATCGTTTCTCATGACGATCTCTAGAAATATTCGTATGTGCTAACTCATCGATAAGTACTATTGTCGGCGATTCTTCGATTATGCGGTCGACATCTAAATATTGAAAATGATGACTACCATGTTTAGTAAAATTGGTTGTGATTTTAGGTAATTGTTCAGCTAATGCATTTGTTTCATCACGCTGATGCGGTTCAATATATCCTATTTTAATATCAACGTTACTTTGAAATAGTTCAATGGCATTTGAAAGCATCTCAAATGTTTTACCAACACCTGGACTGTAACCGATGTAAATTGTTAAAGATCCACGCTTTTTTCCTATGTTTAGCGATTCAGTGTTTGACATAACCTTCACCTCGATAGCAATATCATAATATTCTTCACAATTAAATGCTATAAAATTTATTTCTGCATACACATCTTAATGATTTCTTAATAACTAAGTTTGAAAATTAATATTTCTCTCATAAACAAGTTGTTACGATGTTGTTGTGTTGTAAGGAGGTTATGACAATGCTCATCGTTTTATTACTGGTAGTTATTGCATTAGTTTTGTATTTATTTTATGCCTTAATTCGTAGTGAAAAATTTTAGAAATATATTAAGTGAGGGTTATCATGGAAATAATTTTGTTTCTAACAATGATGGTTATGATTACGTATGTTTTTAGTGGATATCTATATCGCGTAGCATTGGTGCAATCGTCAAGAGTAGATTTAATATTTACTAGATTTGAAAATATGTGTTTTAAAATTATCGGCACAGATTTAGAACACATGTCAGCTAAAACATATGTCAAACATTTTCTGGCATTTAATGGATTTATGGGGTTTATAACATTTGTATTGCTAATAGTTCAGCAATGGCTTTTTTTAAATCCAAATCATAATTTAAACCAATCGATAGATTTAGCGTTTAATACAGCAATATCTTTTTTAACAAATAGTAATTTACAACACTATAACGGTGAATCAGATGTGACATATTTAACGCAAATGATTGTAATGACATATTTAATGTTTACATCTAGTGCATCAGGTTACGCCGTTTGTATAGCGATGTTGAGACGTTTAACTGGATTAACTAATATCATTGGTAATTTTTATCAAGATATTGTTCGGTTTATTGTCCGAGTACTTTTACCATTATCATGTTTAATTAGTATTTTATTGATGACTCAAGGTGTACCACAAACGTTGCATGCTAATTTAATGATTCGGACTTTAAGCGGACATATTCAACATATTGCATTTGGACCTATTGCATCACTTGAATCAATAAAACATCTTGGTACGAATGGTGGAGGATTTTTAGCAGGAAATTCTGCAACACCTTTTGAAAATCCAAATATTTGGAGCAATTTTATAGAAATGGGCAGTATGATGTTACTTCCTATGTCAATGTTGTTCTTATTTGGTCGCATGTTAAGTAGACATGGTAAACGAGTACATCGTCATGCGTTGATATTATTTGTCGCAATGTTTTTCATTTTTATAGCAATTCTTACATTAACTATGTGGAGTGAGTATCGTGGTAATCCAATACTAGCGAATTTAGGCATTTATGGACCGAATATGGAAGGTAAAGAGGTACGGTTTGGAGCAGGCTTGTCAGCACTATTTACAGTTATTACGACGGCATTTACAACGGGTTCTGTTAATAACATGCATGATAGCTTAACGCCTTTAGGTGGATTAGGACCAATGGTATTAATGATGCTAAATGTTGTATTTGGTGGCGAAGGCGTAGGACTCATGAATTTATTGATATATGTCTTACTGACGGTGTTTATATGCAGTTTGATGGTTGGTAAAACACCAGAATATTTAAATATGCCAATTGGCGCCCGTGAAATGAAATGTATTGTCTTAGTCTTTCTCATACATCCAATTTTAATTTTAGTATTTTCAGCACTTGCTTTTATGATTCCTGGAGCAAGTGAAAGTATAACGAATCCGTCTTTTCATGGTATTTCGCAAGTTATGTATGAAATGACATCAGCTGCTGCGAACAATGGATCAGGGTTTGAAGGACTGAAAGATGATACAACATTCTGGAATATCTCTACAGGAATCATTATGTTGCTTTCTCGTTATATACCAATTATTTTGCAATTAATGATTGCATCAAGTTTAGTGAATAAAAAATCATACCACCAAGATAAATATACAATAGCGATTGATAAACCTTATTTTGGCGTATCACTAATCGTATTTATCGTTTTACTAAGTGGTTTGACATTTATTCCAGTACTATTACTTGGTCCTATTGGTGAATTTTTAACTTTAAAATAAAGTAAAGGGATGGAAAAAATGCATCATGTAAATAAATATTTCAATCAAACAATGGTGATAGAAGCTTTGAAAATGAGTTTTTATAAGCTGAATCCTAAACAATTAATAAAAAATCCGATAATGTTTGTCGTTGAGGTTGGAATGATTTTAACGTTGATATTAATATGTTTTCCTGACATATTTGGAACTAGTTATCTATCGCGAGGTTATTTGATTACAATTTTTATCATATTATTAATAACTATATTGTTTGCTAATTTTTCAGAAGCCTTTGCTGAAGGTCGTGGAAAAGCGCAAGCTGATAGTTTAAGACAAGCACAATCAAATTTAACTGCTCGATTGATAGAAGAAAATGGTGCGTATCGGATAGTGAACGCCACAGAGTTAAAAGCCGGACAAAATATTCGGGTAGAAAATGGAGAAACAATCCCTGCTGATGGCGTTGTAATAAATGGATTAGCAACCGTTGATGAATCTGCAATTACTGGTGAGTCTGCACCTGTGATAAAAGAATCAGGTGGCGATTTTGATGGAGTCATTGGCGGTACACTTGTAACATCTGATTGGTTAGAAATACGTGTTGAGAGTGAAGCGGGTACATCTTTTTTAGATAAAATGATTGCCTTAGTTGAAGGGGCGGAAAGAAATAAAACACCAAATGAAATTGCACTTTTTACATTATTAACAACGTTAACAATTATATTTTTAGTCGTTATTGTAACGTTATATCCAATAGCATCTTACCTGCATTTAATTTTACCTATTGCGATGCTCATTGCGTTAACAGTATGTTTAATACCAACGACAATCGGTGGTTTGTTATCGGCGATTGGTATTGCAGGCATGGATCGTGTTACTCAATTCAATGTATTAGCGAAAAGTGGGCGTGCTGTAGAAGTATGTGGAGATGTCGATGTAATGATTTTAGACAAGACAGGCACAATCACTTATGGCAATCGAATCGCTAGTGAATTTTTACCAGTGAATCAACAAATGCTGGAAAAATTGATAGTCGCTGCTTATATGTCATCAATCTACGATGATACGCCAGAAGGAAAAAGTATTGTACGATTAGCGAAGCAGATGTATATAAATGAGCTGCCTAAAGACATTGATGGCACATATAAGACTTTTACAGCTGAAACTAGAATGAGCGGAATCATTACAAATGAAATATCGGTATTCAAAGGTGCACCTAATAGTATGATAAATCTTGTCAAACAACAACAAGGCAATATTCCTCTTAATATTGAGTCTCTCTGTATGGATGTATCGAGTAAAGGTGGCACACCATTAATAGTCATTGAAAACAATGTCATGCTTGGCGTGATTTATTTAAAAGATGTGATTAAAGATGGTCTTGTAGAACGATTTACTGAATTGAGAAAAATGGGGATTGAAACAGTTATGTGTACAGGTGATAATGCTTTAACAGCAGCTACAATTGCAAAAGAAGCCGGGGTTGATAGATTTGTTGCAGAGTGTAAACCCGAAGATAAAATTAAAGTCATCAAAGATGAACAAGCGAAAGGCCATATTGTTGCGATGACAGGAGATGGTACAAATGATGCACCTGCGCTAGCACAAGCGAATATAGGATTAGCTATGAACTCAGGGACAATTAGTGCTAAAGAGGCAGCTAATCTAATTGATTTAGATTCGAATCCTACAAAGTTAATAGAGGTTGTAAAAATAGGCAAACAATTATTAATGACGAGAGGTGCATTAACGACATTTAGTTTGGCTAATGACGTAGCAAAATACTTTGCAATTTTACCTGCACTAATGATGTCAACAATTCCAGAAATGACTTCACTAAATATTATGCATTTATCGTCACCTAAATCTGCAATTATATCAGCTTTGATATTCAATGCATTAATCATTGTTGCCTTAATTCCAATTGCTATGAAAGGTGTAAAAGTAAAGGGTTACAGCATTGATAGAATTTTTATAAATAATATGTTGATTTATGGATTAGGTGGATTAATCGTCCCGTTTTTAGGCATTAAATTAATAGATATGATTGTACAATTTTTTGTGTAAAGAGGAAGGAGCCTGTACCATGAATACGATAAGAAATAGTATTTGTTTAACGATAATAACTATGGTATTATGTGGATTTTTATTCCCGTTAGCTATCACGTTAATTGGTCAAATATTTTTTTATCAACAAGCAAACGGCAGTTTAATTACGTATGACAATCGTATAGTAGGATCAAAATTGATTGGACAGCACTGGACAGAGACACGATATTTTCACGGGAGACCGAGTGCAGTTGATTATAATATGAATCCTGAAAAATTATATAAAAACGGCGTATCATCAGGTGGAAGTAATGAATCGAATGGAAACACCGAATTAATAGCACGCATGAAACATCATGTTAAATTTGGGAATTCAAATGTAACAATAGATGCTGCAACAAGTTCTGGGTCGGGCTTAGATCCGCATATTACGGTTGAAAATGCATTGAAGCAAGCACCTCGTATTGCTGATGCTCGTCATATATCTACTTCAAGAGTGGCCGACTTGATTCAACATCGTAAGCAGCGTGGTGTGTTAACAAATGATTATGTGAATGTGCTTGAACTAAATATTGCTCTTGATAAGATGAAAGATTGATTATAGATGAAAGGCATCATGTTGATAAAATTATAACATGGTGTCTTTTTAGCGATTCAAGCACTTTCTGCTTAACTAAATTTTTAGATGTACCTTTAGGAAGAATAAATTAGCATGAAATATTCCATATGCTATAATTAGCAACATATAAAAATAAAATGAAATAGATTATAAATCCGTATAATTTTTTATTTGGGGAGAGGGGTATATGTCAGATTATACTAAGTTGTCTAAGAGTCCTAAGTCAGCATTGTTGTATTATTACATTACGAATGGCTTAGAATTTATATTGAGTGTAGCTGTGTATGTCATTTTTTATTTTATATGGTTAAGATTTGAATGGCCACATTACTTACTTTATATTTTGTTGGTTTTAGGTGCTCTGAGTACATTAAAATTATGTATTAAGCCTTTATGGCAATATCATTGTCGCTTTTATAAAGTTGATCAACTAAGTGTACAATATCGTACATCATTTTTAATATATAAAGAAGAAACGAGTCGAATTGAACGTTTACAATACTTGTCGATTAAATCTAATCCAATTAGTAAAGTGCTTAATTTGTATAAAGTTGGATTTATGACTGCAGGTCATACTATTTATTTACCGATGATGTCTCATGACGATGTTAAAATAATCGAAGCGAGAACTATGTCGAATTTGAGAGGGGTTGAAAGTGATGTCTGAACCTCAAAAATTACATCCGATTTCATATTTTAATGGCATAATCAATGCTATCAAACAAAACATAGTCGTCTTTTTTATTTTCATTATCTTTCAATTGAAAGATTTTGATTATACGAATCCCGAATCATATTTATGGATAGGTATTGTATTTGTATTCTTTTTAATATCATACATTTCTCAAATTGTCGGAATTATGAACACGCGATATTGGATTGAGGATAATTATTTCATTTTAACAACAGGTATTTTTAATAAAAAGCGTAAAGAATTAAATATAAAACGTATTCAGTCCGTTGATATGACACAAGGGGTCGTCAATCAAATTATTGGTGGTGTGGATTTACAAATCAAAACACCAAGTGATGGTATTGTCTTAAGTGTTATTTCGAAAAAACAAGGTGAATATCTTGAACGCTATATTGATCAATTGCAAACAGAGTTGAAGACAGAAGTGGCGCAAAAGTCTAGTGCTGAGAAGAATGACAACTGTAATCATGACATTGAAGGTAATGTGGAAGACATCGCAGAAGGTCGCTTAGATGAAGTGCAGAACACTGATAGTATGCTTAATCAGAAAAATAAACGCATTCCTATATATCAGATGAATTTTAAAGAATCACTATTTATGGCAATGACCAGTGGCGCCATTGGTGTAACGTTAGCAGCTTTAGTACCGATTTACGGGGCTGTAAGAGAGTTGATCCCATGGTCGAAGCTAAATCATGAAATTAGTCAATGGGTTCAAATTGTAAGTATTTCAGTATTAATCATCATTTTACTAGTATTAATAGTGGCATATATTATTGGAACGATTATAACGATGATAAGATTTTATGGCTTTTCGGTGATGCTTGAAAATGAGCAACTTAAAATTGAATATGGTCTCTTTAACAAGAAGAAAGTAACTGTACCAACGAAACGATTGCAAGCTGTTGTTGAACGTCAGTCATATATACGAAGATTATTTGGCTACACAGCAATACATTTTATCATCACAAGTGATTTTGAAAATAAAAAAATCGAAGATGATGACAATGATTCAGGTAGTGTGCCGATATTGCCGTTTATTAAACGAGACAAAGCATATCAAATTATCCAGAATTTAGTACCAGATTTATCTTATCAACAAGTTAATGAAGGTATGCCTTTGTCAGGTTTCCACAGACACTTTTTAATACCTAGTATTATTGTCATAGCTATGGCAGGTATTGGCTGTTATTTTTGGAATCAATTATTATTGTTATTTACGATTATAACAATAGTCATTATTGGTTTATTTGTGATCAAAGGATATCTTTATGTCAAACATGCGGGTTTTAAAATGACAGAAGAACAAATTACTATCCAGAATTTCGAGCTATTGAAACGAAATATTTATTATTTTAAAGCGCATCACATTATAGGATTTGACACTTGGCAACATACATTACTTAAACGCAACAATTTAAATAATTTTAGCTTTATTGTTGCTAAAGGTGTGGGAGCCCAATCGATTAACCTAAAATACGCAAGAAGTGAAGATGCAAATAAATTGAAATCATGGTATTTAAGAGGTGAAAATGATGAGGGATTATAATTTTATGTCACCACACGCTAAAAAAGTGATGAGGTTAAGTGCTGTGCTGTTTTGGATACCCATAGCGCTTGTACTTTTAATCGCATTTAATATTTTGAACTGGTTATTTTGGGAGATATTAGATAACAATATATCCATTGTTAGTAGTGTGATTATAATATTACTTGTTGCTGTTTTCACGCTTGTCATAGCGCCAGTATATCGATATAAGCACTGCAGATATGCATTTGAAAAACACCATTTGCGTGTACGAAACGGCATTTTATTTTTGGATGAAAAAGTAATACCATATTTTCGTATTCAAAATATTGATATCGATGTTGGTCCTATAATGAGACGCTATCGATTAGCAACTTTGACCCTTTATACAGCGGGTGGTCAAGCTGAAATTGAATTAATAGATAGAAGTGAAGCACGTAGATTGAAACGATGGTTAAATAACGAGAGACATTTAGAAAACAATAAAAATGAGGAATAATCAATGATACATGGAATTGGTGTAGATTTAATCGAAATCGATCGAATAAAAGTGTTATATAGTAAGCAGCCAAAATTGGTTGAGCGGATTTTAACTAAAAATGAACAGCACAAATTCAACAATTTCACACATGAGCAACGTAAAATTGAATTTTTAGCTGGCAGGTTTGCTACAAAAGAAGCGTTCAGTAAAGCATTAGGCACAGGCTTAGGAAAACATGTAGCTTTTAACGATATAGACTGTTACAACGACGAACTTGGCAAACCAAAGATTGATTACGAAGGGTTCATCGTACATGTTAGTATCTCACACACTGAGCATTATGCGATGAGCCAAGTTGTTTTAGAAAAGTCAGCATTTTAAATTTGTTATACAATGATAATTAAGATCTAGTTTTAAAACGTGTGGGAATTACAGGAGGAAGTAATATGTCGGATAAATATTATAGATCTGCGTATATGAATGTAGATTTAAACGCTGTTGCATCAAATTTCAAAGTATTCAGTACATTGCATCCAAATAAAACAGTGATGGCTGTCGTTAAAGCCAATGCCTATGGACTAGGTAGTGTTAAAGTAGCACGTCATTTAATGGAAAATGGCGCCACATTTTTTGCTGTAGCAACGTTAGATGAAGCGATAGAACTTAGAATGCATGGGATTACTGCTAAAATTTTAGTCTTAGGTGTGTTACCAGCTAAAGATATTGATAAAGCGATACAACACCGAGTTGCCTTAACGGTTCCGTCTAAACAGTGGTTGAAAGAAGCAATTAAAAACATTTCTGGTGAGCAAGAGAAAAAGTTATGGTTGCACATTAAATTAGATACAGGAATGGGACGTTTAGGTATTAAAGATACTAATACGTATCAAGAAGTGATTGAAATCATTCAACAATATGAGCAACTTGTATTTGAAGGCGTGTTTACACACTTTGCCTGTGCTGACGAACCAGGAGATATGACAACTGAACAATATCAACGTTTTAAAGATATGGTCAATGAAGCAATTAAACCTGAATATATACATTGTCAGAACTCAGCAGGTTCTCTACTAATGGATTGCCAATTCTGTAATGCAATAAGACCAGGAATTTCCCTTTATGGATATTATCCATCAGAGTATGTACAGCAAAAAGTTAAAGTACACCTTAAACCAAGTGTGCAATTAATTGCTAATGTAGTTCAAACAAAGACGCTACAAGCGGGTGAGTCTGTAAGTTATGGTGCAACTTATACAGCTACTGACCCAACTACAATAGCATTGTTACCTATTGGATATGCAGATGGCTATTTACGCATAATGCAAGGTAGCTTTGTAAATGTAAATGGTCATCAATGCGAAGTTATTGGTCGCGTATGTATGGATCAGACAATTGTTAAAGTGCCAGATCAAGTTAAAGCTGGAGATTCGGTGATTTTAATAGATAATCATAGAGAAAGTCCACAGTCGGTAGAGGTGGTAGCTGAAAAGCAACATACTATTAATTATGAAGTGCTTTGTAACTTGTCGAGACGTTTGCCGCGAATCTATCATGATGGTGATCAACGTTTTGTAACAAATGAATTGTTAAAATAATATGGTCAGTGCATATAAAATTTGTTATCATTAGAGTAATTAAAGGTCATTTAATAACTTTTGGAATCAATTGGAGGTTCTCATATGTTATCTTTTAGTCAAAATAGAAGTCATAGCTTAGAACAATCTTTAAAAGAAGGATATTCACAAATGGCTGATTTAAATCTCTCCCTAGCGAACGAAGCTTTTCCGATAGAGTGTGAAGCATGCGATTGCAACGAAACATATTTATCTTCTAATTCAACGAATGAATGATTAGACGAGGAGATGTTTATTTAGCAGATTTATCACCAGTACAGGGATCTGAACAAGGGGGAGTCAGACCTGTAGTCATAATTCAAAATGATACTGGTAATAAATATAGTCCTACAGTTATTGTTGCGGCAATAACTGGTAGGATTAATAAAGCGAAAATACCGACACATGTAGAGATTGAAAAGAAAAAGTATAAGTTGGATAAAGACTCAGTTATATTATTAGAACAAATTCGTACACTTGATAAAAAACGATTGAAAGAAAAACTGACGTACTTATCCGATGATAAAATGAAAGAAGTAGATAATGCACTAATGATTAGTTTAGGGCTGAATGCAGTAGCTCACCAGAAAAATTAGGCGTCTATTATATGTATTTTTCAGAGATAAATAAAATATTGATATAAAAGACAATAACTTTATAATAATTATAACTATTTCTAAATTCTGTACGAAGAATTTTCTTATAAACAAAGATTTTAGCAAATACCAGTTATGATATTCATATTTTTTATTATAAAAGGATGTCTTAAGTTTTTTAGGCTTTAGGTATTCCATCCTAAAGTTTTTTTAGCTTAAAAGTATCATCTACAGCAAAATTGCAAACGACAAAATTGATAAGTGCAATTAAATAAATGTTAGTAAGTGAATCATAATTATCCTTGCTTAAGCATTTGCTTTGTAAGGGAAGTGAGGAGGCAACTAATCGTGGAAGAATTTAAGCAACATTATAAGGGTTTAATTGATGAAAGTTTAACGTGCCAAGATAAAGTAGAATTGATAAAAAAGTGTGAGAAATACACTGACGAAGTGATTCGTAAGGACGTCTTGCCTGAAGACATTGTCGATATTCACAAAAACTATATATTGACGTTAAACTTAACGCGTGAAGATGTGTTCAAGACATTAGATGTCTTACAAGAAATCGTTAAAGGCTTTGGTTATAGTTATCGAGATTATCAAAGATTGGTAGATAAACTTCAAGTTCACGATAAAGAGATAGACTTAGCTTCTAGCTTACAACAAACAATGCTTAAAACAGATATTCCACAATTTGATAGTATTCAAATTGGCGTTATTTCAGTGGCGGCACAAAAAGTAAGTGGAGATTATTTTAATTTAATTGACCATAACGATGGCACAATGAGCTTTGCTGTTGCAGATGTCATTGGAAAAGGTATACCAGCTGCTTTAGCAATGAGTATGATAAAGTTTGGCATGGATTCTTATGGACACTCACAATTACCGAGTGATGGTTTAAAACGTTTAAATCGTGTTGTTGAAAAGAATATTAATCAAAATATGTTCGTCACAATGTTTTATGGTTTATATGAAGAAATGAACCATTTATTGTATTGTAGTTCAGCTGGTCATGAGCCTGGATATATTTATCGCGCTGAAAAAGAAGAATTCGAAGAAATTTCAGTTAGAGGTAGAGTGTTAGGAATCAGTTCACAAACACGATATCAACAACAAGAAATTCCAATATACCTTGATGATTTAATTATCATTTTAACGGATGGTGTGACTGAAGCTAGAAATAGTGAAGGTACCTTTATAGATAAACAAAAACTTTTAGAATATATTAAAAAACATAAACATATGCACCCACAAGATATTGTTCAAATTATCTATGAAGCAATTTTAAAGCTTCAAAACCCAAATAAAAAAGATGATATGACTATTTTGATTATAAAAAGAGTAAATTAATTTAAAAAAGAAGATTAGAAATTATTTCGATGGGTATATAATAATTTGAAATATAAATATGGTGGATACAGCGCTTAAAATGAAGATAAATATTTTTAATAAGTAGGAGTGTAATGAAATGAATCTTAATATAGAAACAACCACTCAAGATAAATTTTACGAAGTTAAAGTCGGTGGAGAATTAGATGTTTATACTGTGCCTGAATTAGAAGAGGTTTTAACACCTATGAGACAAGATGGAACTCGTGATATTTATGTTAATTTAGAAAATGTGAGTTATATGGATTCGACAGGTTTAGGTTTATTCGTAGGTACATTAAAAGCATTAAACCAAAATGATAAAGAACTATACATTTTAGGTGTGTCAGATCGTATCGGTAGACTATTTGAAATTACTGGTCTTAAGGATTTAATGCATGTTAATGAAGGAACGGAGGTCGAATAACATGCAATCTAAAGAAGATTTTATCGAAATGCGCGTGCCAGCATCGGCAGAGTATGTAAGTTTAATTCGTTTAACACTTTCTGGCGTTTTTTCGAGAGCTGGTGCTACATATGATGATATTGAAGATGCCAAGATTGCAGTTAGTGAAGCTGTGACAAATGCAGTTAAACATGCATACAAAGAAAATAACAATGTAGGCATTATTAACATATATTTTGAAATTTTAGAAGATAAAATTAAAATTGTTATTTCTGATAAAGGTGACAGTTTTGATTATGAAACAACTAAATCAAAAATAGGTCCTTACGATAAAAACGAAAATATAGACTTTTTACGCGAAGGTGGCCTAGGTTTATTTTTAATCGAATCTTTAATGGATGAAGTGACAGTATATAAAGAATCTGGTGTGACAATCAGTATGACTAAGTATATAAAAAAAGAGCAGGTGCGAAATAATGGCGAAAGAGTCGAAATCAGCTAATGAAGTTTCACCTGAGCAAATTAACCAATGGATTAAAGAACACCAAGAAAATAAGAATACAGATGCACAGGATAAGTTAGTTAAACATTACCAAAAACTAATTGAGTCATTGGCATATAAATATTCTAAAGGACAATCACATCACGAAGATTTAGTTCAAGTTGGTATGGTTGGTTTAATAGGTGCCATAAATAGATTCGATATGTCCTTTGAACGGAAGTTTGAAGCCTTTTTAGTACCTACTGTAATCGGTGAAATCAAAAGATATCTACGAGATAAAACTTGGAGTGTACATGTTCCGAGACGTATTAAAGAAATTGGGCCAAGAATCAAAAAAGTGAGCGATGAACTAACCGCTGAATTAGAGCGTTCACCTTCTATCAGTGAAATAGCTGATCGATTAGAAGTCTCAGAAGAAGAAGTGTTAGAAGCAATGGAAATGGGACAAAGTTATAATGCGTTAAGTGTTGATCATTCCATTGAAGCTGATAAAGATGGTTCAACTGTTACGCTATTAGATATTATGGGGCAACAAGATGACCATTATGACTTAACTGAAAAACGTATGATTTTAGAAAAAATATTACCTATATTATCTGATCGCGAACGAGAAATCATACAATGTACGTTTATTGAAGGATTGAGTCAAAAAGAGACAGGTGAGCGTATCGGTTTAAGTCAAATGCATGTATCACGACTTCAGAGAACGGCAATTAAGAAATTACAAGAAGCAGCACATCAATAGAATTTGTTTATTAATGATACGTTTTATAATGAAAAATCCATATAATTATCCCTTGATTATTAAATTGAAATCGAGGGGTATTTTTAATTTAATTAAGATTTTCGAATTAATACATTATTAGTGTAGTTTAATGTGTATCCACATAAATGTCGCGATATAGTATTAATAATTTAAGTGAAGAAGATATCTAATTGTCGTTTTAAATAGGTGGGTTGCTATTAGAATAAAAAAGTAGTCTTAGATTATGAAATTTAGAAATGATGGTGTGTCATTTTCAATAATCTTAGTGCGTTTTAAAATATAGTATGACCTAATCATTCGTTTTAAATGTTTTGGAAGTGAAAATTACATTAAGTATCATACCTTAATAGAAGTATTTTAGAATATGTTAAAATAAATGAGTAAATTTAAGAAAAAGTGTGGGTTAAGTAAATGGACAATCAATTGATTAATTCAATCATAGAGAAATATCAATTTAGTAAAAAACAAATTGAAGCAGTATTAACACTGCTAGAAGAAAAAAATACAGTACCATTTATTGCGAGGTATCGAAAAGAGCAAACTGGTGGACTAGATGAAGTTCAAATAAAGCAAATTGATGACGAATACCAATATATGGTCAATTTACAAAAACGTAAAGAAGAAGTTATCAAAAATATAGAACAGCAAGGATTACTTACTGAGGAATTAAAGAACGATATTTTAAAACAGAACAAATTACAACGTGTTGAAGACCTATATAGGCCTTTTAAACAAAAGAAAAAGACAAGGGCAACTGAGGCGAAACGTAAAGGGTTAGAGCCATTAGCGATATGGATGAAGGCACGTAAACATGAAGTCTCAATTGAAGAAAAAGCACAACAATTTATAAATGAAGAAGTGCAATCGGTTGAAGATGCTATCAAAGGTGCACAAGATATTATTGCGGAACAAATTTCAGATAATCCTAAATATAGAACAAAAATTTTAAAAGATATGTATCATCAAGGTGTGTTAACTACATCTAAAAAGAAAAATGCTGAAGATGAAAAAGGTATTTTTGAAATGTACTATGCATATAGTGAGCCAATTAAACGCATTGCTAATCATAGAGTTTTAGCTGTTAATCGTGGTGAAAAAGAGAAAGTATTATCTGTAAAGTTTGAATTCGATACGACATCAGTAGAGGATTTCATTGCACGTCAAGAAATCAATCATAATAATGTAAATCGCAGTTATATTTTAGAGGCGATTAAAGATAGCTTGAAACGCTTAATTGTCCCTTCGATAGAGCGTGAAATCCATGCTGATTTAACTGAAAAAGCTGAAAATCATGCAATAGATGTTTTTAGTGAAAACTTAAGAAATCTATTACTGCAACCTCCAATGAAAGGTAAACAAATATTAGGCGTAGATCCAGCATTTAGAACAGGTTGTAAATTAGCAGTCATTAACCCATTCGGTACTTTTATAGCAAAAGGTGTGATTTATCCGCATCCACCAGTTTCTAAAAAAGAGGCAGCAGAGAAGGATTTTGTACAAATGGTTAAAGCGTATGATGTGCAATTAATTGCAATTGGCAATGGTACTGCAAGTCGTGAAACAGAACAATTTGTTGCAGATTTAATTAAAAAGCATCAGTTGCCAGTACAATTCATCATTGTCAATGAAGCGGGCGCTTCAGTATACTCAGCATCAGAAATTGCTAGAGATGAATTTCCTGATTTTCAAGTGGAAGAAAGAAGTGCCGTATCAATTGGACGACGCGTTCAAGATCCATTAAGTGAATTAGTTAAAATCGATCCTAAATCTATTGGTGTCGGACAATACCAGCATGATGTTAATCAAAAAGCACTAGAAAATGCATTAACTTTCGTTGTTGAAACAGCAGTTAACCAAGTAGGTGTTGATGTCAATACAGCATCATCATCATTATTACAATATGTGTCTGGTCTAAGTTCGCAAATTGCTAAAAATATAATTGCATATAGAGAAGAAAATGGCGCAATAAAGCATAATAAAGAGTTAAGCAAGATTAAGCGTTTGGGTGCTAAAACTTTTGAGCAGAGTATAGGATTTTTAAGAATAGTAGACGGTTCAGAGCCATTGGATAATACATCGATTCATCCCGAAAGCTATAAAGTAACGTATCAGTTATTAGATAAACTCGGATTTGGTGGCAATGATTTAGGTAGTGATGCATTAAAAGCTAAATTAAATTCATTGGATATGGATGAACTGGCGATTGAATTACAAGTCGGTGTACCTACATTAGAGGATATTATTAAATCCTTGAAAGCACCTAATCGAGATCCAAGGGACGAGTTTGAAACACCAATCCTTAAATCCGATGTGCTATCAATTGAAGATTTACAAGAAGGAATGAAATTGAGTGGTACAGTTAGAAATGTAGTAGATTTTGGAGCATTTGTAGATATAGGTGTTAAACAAGATGGACTTGTCCATGTTTCGAAACTTTCTAAGAAGTTCGTAAAAAATCCAATGGATATTGTCAGTGTTGGTGATATCGTTGACGTTTGGATTTACAGTATTGACAAAAATAAAGACAAAGTATCATTAACGATGATTGATCCACATGAATAATGACAAACTTCAGCGAATGGTTGAGAATCTTTCGGAAGAAAAATTTGGACGTACGTTTCGACATTGTGCATATTTTAATAAAAGGTTACGTACAACAGGCGGACGTTATCTTTTAAAGTCCCATGATATTGAAATTAATCCAAAACAATATGAGCATTATGGAGAAGATGCTGTTGTAAAAATTATACTGCACGAATTATGTCATTATCACTTGCATATTGCTGGTAAAGGTTATCAACATAAAGATCAAGATTTTAAACGATTGAGCCAACAGGTTGGAGCGCCTAGATTTTGTAACAGCATTGAAAGCTATCAACAACGGGCAAATTATGAATATTATTGCACTAAATGTCATGCAAAATATATACGTATCCGTAAAGTTGATACGAATCGTATGCGTTGCGGACATTGCAATGGAAAATTAAGAATGAAAAGACAATTGAAATAAGTACAATACAAATAGAGCTAATTCGTGTATATGTAAGATTATTTATGAGTTGTATGGAATTTATATAGAATTTATCAGTGAGTTATTTTGATTGGTAAACATAGTAATTGAATAAGAAGAAATTGTGTTTATAAAATGTTTAAAGCCGAGATTGTCGTAATTTAATACTTCGCAATCTCGGCTTTTCTACTTATGATATAGGTAATGGCATAAATTGTGACTTGATAGGATGAAATTAAATTGATTAGATTAAAAATCTTGACGTATTTTAGTAATAAATAATATATAAACTTTACCCAATTAAAGCTTTAAAGTAGCACAAAAGATAATTATACATTTTTAATGACATTTTGATTGAACTTTTCTATTGACTGTACAGCTTATAGTTAGTATGATTAAACACGTTCCTTAAAAAAGAACAAATTAAATAAACTTTGATTTGAAAGACAGTCAATTCTAAATTTAATTTATAAAATATGTTGACAATAAGTTCTTAATGTTTTATTATAAATAGCGTTGTGTTAACAACTGATAACACAAATTAATTTATTGTAAAAAAACGATTAAAAGTTATTGACAAATATTTTTAAACATAATATAATAAATAACGTTCTGAAAAACGAAGATGTTTTAAATGCCTATATCCGCGGTCGTGGCGGAATGGCAGACGCGCTAGGTTGAGGGCCTAGTGGGAGAAATCCCGTGGAGGTTCAAGTCCTCTCGGCCGCATCAAAATTCTTAATTAAATAAGCGGGTGTAGTTTAATGGCAAAACCTCAGCCTTCCAAGCTGATGTTGTGGGTTCGATTCCCATCACCCGCTCCATAGATAATTTTAATGAACATTGAAAACTGAATGACAATATGTCAACGTTAATTCCAAAAACGTAACTAT